>ERZ1027256.707-NODE-707-length-11649-cov-5.176126_pt1 | contig 11649 bp, 8 predicted proteins | sample MGYA00519242_ERZ1027256 | MGnify/ENA primary metagenome ERZ1027256 (study PRJEB26926, sample SAMN06164394) | human gut metagenome | biome: ENVO:00009003; feature: ENVO:2100002; material: ENVO:00002003 | host: Homo sapiens | place: USA | collected 2012 ...
CGAGATCTGCGCATGTCTCGTGGGCTCGGAGATGTGTATAAGAGACAGGATATGCGCCGCCGACCTTGATGATGCGCTTTGCCTTTGTGGCACAGCGTGCAACACGGATAGCAGCCATAACGGACTCAGTGCCCGAACCGAGCATACGGAACATCTCGACGTTGGGCATATGTTTGTTGATCTCCTTAGCGAGCAGGAGCTCACCCTCGTGGAACAGACCGGTTACAGGACCGCAGTCATTAAGAAGCTCAATGACCTTCTCTCTCACGGGAGCATAGTTGCTGCCGAGGATTGTCGGGCCGCCTGCCTGCAGGAAGTCGTAGTACTTGTTGCCGTCAAGGTCATAAAGGAACGCGCCTTCAGCCTTGGTCACGCAAATCGGGAAGGGATAGTTGAAAGCGAGGTTGTGCTGAACGCCGCCGGGGATATACTGCTTTGCCTCGGTGGTGATCGCCTTCGACTTTGCGCACTTGGTCTCGAAATAATCGAGAACATCTTTAAGTGCCTCTTCGGAAACGCAATAGATCGGCTTAGAAGTGAGCTCGTGAAGCTCATTGTAAATGGTCTTTGCGTCTTCCCATTTGCTGATTCCATATCCGTTGCTCATGATAATTCCTCCTGATTTTTCAGATATTTTATGAATTTCTGGATAGTCACACTTGTTTCATCGGGGTTTGTGAAGCTCTCATTGTTTATCATCTTCTGGAAGATAAGACCGAAGAAGGCTCCGAGAATAAGAGCTGAAAGCTCTTTTGACGAAAACTCCTCGAGGGTGTTCGCATAACTCTTGTCGGTCACTATCTCCTTGCGGAGAAAACGGTCGACCTGCGCGAAATTCGATTCGCCTTTTGAGAGAATGCCGCGCATGAGAACCTCTGCGGAAAGATATGGATACGGATAAGTGTCATCGTTGAGCTGCTTCAAAAGTGCACTGACGGTAAGCTCGCCGTCGCCCTTTCTTGCCGCTTCAAAGACGTCGTTTATCTCCTCGTCCGAGATTTCCTTGAGAAGATCGTCAACGGAAGCAAAGTGCGAAAAGAATGTGGAACGCGAAACATCGGCACTCTCGCTTATCTGCTCAATTGTGACATTTCCGATACCCTCTTTTTCAAAGAGTACCTTTGCCTGATGCAGAATAGCTTTGTGAGTGTTCTGCTTTTTTCTCGAACGCCTGGAGGGCTCCGCCTCCGCGGTGTTCTTCTGTTCTTTTTCTTTCTTCTCTTTCTTTTCCGACATTGGAAACTCCTAACTAAAGGCTATACGCCTTTTTCTGTATTATAGCACGAAAAAAATGCGTTGTAAATACTTTTTTGTACTTGAGTTCAAAAATAAATTATAGGACACTCAAATAGAAAAAGTAGAAAAGGACAAAAATATTTATCTGTTGGAATACATTTTTTCGTAATAATTTTGGTATTCGCCGTTGATGATGTCTTCCCACCACTGCTTATTGTTCATATACCAGTCAACGGTCTTCTTTATGCCCTCATCAAAGGTGGTCTCCGGGCTCCAGCCGAGCTCGTTGTGTATCTTTGTCGGGTCAATGGCATATCGCAGATCATGACCGGCTCTGTCTTTGACATGAGTGATAAGCGACTCGGGCTTGCCCATGATGCGCAGAATCGTTTTGACAACATCTATATTGCGCTTCTCGTTATGACCGCCGACATTGTAGACCTCGCCAACCCTGCCGTTATGAATAATGAGATCAATAGCGCGGCAGTGATCCTCAACATAGAGCCAGTCGCGGACATTGAGTCCCTCGCCGTAGACAGGCAGACTCTCGTTGTTATAGGCTCTTGATATCATCAGAGGTATAAGCTTCTCCGGGAAATGATAAGGACCGTAGTTGTTTGAGCATCTCGAAATCGTTACGGGCAGTCCGTAGGTTCTGTAATAAGCAAGCACAAGCAAATCTGCGGAAGCCTTTGACGCGGAATACGGGCTCGAAGTGTGTATAGGCGTCTCCTCCGTGAAGAACAGATCGGTTCTATCGAGCGGAAGGTCTCCGTAAACCTCGTCGGTCGACACCTGATGATAGCGCTTTACGCCCGTTTTTCTCGCGGCATCCATGAGAGCCGCAGTGCCCATAATGTTCGTTCTGAGGAACACTTCGGGGTTCTCTATCGAGCGGTCAACATGGCTTTCCGCCGCGAAGTTGACGACTATATCGAACTTCTCATCCTCGAACAGCTTGTCAACAAATTCACGGTCTGCGATATCGCCCTTTACGAACTTGAAATGCTCGTTTTTCATCGCCTCGTCGAGGGTCTTGAGATTGCCGGCATAAGTCAGAAGGTCGAGGCAGACGATATCATAATCCGGATGCTCGCGGAGCATATGATAGATAAAGTTACTGCCGATAAAACCGGCGCCTCCCGTAACGAGAATCTTCATGTTTTTGTCCTCCATATCAAATGATTATCCGATAAAACGGATATGTATTGCATAAGGCGTGCCTTTCTTCGCCTTACAAAATCCTGTTTAAAGCTTTATCTTCGCTTTCTTCCACTTGCCGCTTTTTACAAATATAAAGCCAATGAATATTGAAGCGACAGCCGCAAAGCCCATGGCGATTCCGATGCCGTTGAAGCCGAGATCAAACACACGCACAAGCAGATAAGCGAGCGGAACTCTTATAACTATCGAGCTGAAAACCGCGTTGAGCAGAGCGATATTTGTATATCCCGCACCAATCGCGAGACCGTTCATGCAGAACACGGGAGTGACTATAATATAATCAACTGCGGCAAGTCTCAAAAATGTTATGCCCGTTTCGATAACATCCGTTTCGCTTGTAAACATCGACAGCAGCTCTCGCGGGAATATCTCGACTATAACGAACACGAGCACCGAAATGCCCATCGCTATCGCGAGTCCTGTCGTCATTGTCTTCTTGGCGCGCTTGAATTCGCCTGCACCGATATTCTGACCCGCCATTGACGATATGGCACTGCTCATCGCAAGTCCGGGCAGAATGGCAAATGAATTTATCTTGCTGACGATTCCCTGGCAGGCAGACGCCACAGCCGCATTCGGCAGAGAATTGACGAGCGCCGTCAGCGTCAGAAACGAAAACGAGACTATAACCTGCTGGACAGACGACGGCAAACCTATTTTTATTATGCTCAGAGCTTTCTGCCTGTCTATTCTGAAATCTTTTATTTTATATCCGGAGAAGAACCCGCTGCTGAAGAGATAGATGAGCGAGAGAATAACGCTTATTCCCTGCGAGCTGATAGTGGCTATTGCCGCTCCGGCCGCGCCCATTTTCAGCGGACCGACAAGAACTATATCTCCGACAACATTTACCGCGGCGGCTATCGCCACGAAATAGAGCGGACGCTTCGAATCGCCCATGCCGCGCAGTATCGCGCTTATGGCGTTATAGAGGAACATTAACACCGTACCGAGCATGCAGATAGTCAGATATCTGACCGCTTCTTCAAATGCGTTGTTCGGCGTTTTGAGCAGGCGCAGTATCGGCTTTGTGAGCAGAACCATAACGACGGTGAGCACTGCGCTGAGAATAATATAGAGCGTGGTCATCGTGCCTATCGTGCTCTTTTGATCGTCGTATTTTTTAGCTCCGCCGTACTGGGCTATAAGCACCGTTCCGCCGATGGCGAGACCGAGAGCTGCACCGGTAACGAGAATATTTATCTGACCGCCTATCGAAACTCCGGTTATTCCGGATTTTCCGCAAAACTGGCCGACAATCACCATATCGGCGACCGAATAAAGTGCCTGCAAAAGGTTTGAAAGCAGGAAAGGCGCGGAAAATTTGAGCAGCTGTTTTGTGACGCTCCCCTGCGTGAGATCTTTTCTGAATTTTTCCGACAAAACTTTTTTACTCCTTGGGTTTCTGAACGTTATCTTTCTTCATAGTCAGCGATATGCGGTTCTTTTTGACATCTACCGCCAGCACCCACACCGTGACGATATCGCCGACTTTCAGCACCTCGGACGGGTGCTTGATATATTTATTAGTTATCTGCGAAATGTGAACGAGTCCGTCCTGATGCACTCCGATATCGACGAATGCGCCGAAATCAATAACATTGCGAACCGTTCCCTTCAGCTCCATGCCGGGCTTGAGGTCGTTGATATCCATGACATCGGTGCGCAGAAGCGGAGGAGGAAGCTCGTCACGCGGATCGCGTCCGGGCTTCTGGAGCTCTTTGATTATATCCTGAAGAGTGGGCAGACCTATCTCTAATTTTTCCGCAACCTTTTTCTCGCCTCCGAGCAGTTCGACGGTCGCTTTAAGAGCACCGGTATTCCCCTTTGCGGCATCTTTTACTGTAAGTCCGCAGAGCTCAAGCAGCGCTTTTGCGGCATTGTAGCTCTCGGGGTGAACGCCGGTGTTGTCGAGAACATTCTTGCTCTCCGGGACTCTGATGAATCCGGCGCACTGCTCATAGGCTTTTGCACCAAGCTTCGGCACTTTCTTGAGCTGAGCGCGGGAAGTAAACGCGCCGTTTTCTTCTCTGTAAGTGACTATATTTTTTGCAACGCCGGAGTTGATTCCGGCTATATGCGAGAGCAGCGACGGAGAGGCGGTGTTGACATCCGCGCCGACGGAGTTGACGCAGTATTCGACCGCACCGTCAAGCGTTTCGCCGAGCTCTTTTTTAGGCATATCGTGCTGATACTGACCGACGCCGAGTGCTTTCGGGTCAATCTTGACAAGCTCGGCGAGCGGGTCCTGAAGTCTGCGGGCTATCGAAACCGCGCTTCTGAGCGAAACATCGAACTGCGGGAACTCTTCCGCCGCAAGCTTTGAAGCGGAATAAACCGAAGCGCCCGCCTCGCTGACCATCATATATGTCACCTTGCGGTCGAGTTCTTTTATAAGATCGGAGGCAAATATCTCCGTCTCTTTTGAAGCCGTGCCGTTGCCTATGGCTATTACTTCGACGCCGTGTTTTTCTATGAGGCGTTTTACCATCTGCTTTGCCTTGAGCTTCTGCTCTTCGGAATGGGTGACATATATAACACCGGTATCGAGAACTTTTCCGGTTTCGTCAACAACGGCGACTTTGCATCCCGTTCTGTAACCGGGGTCGAGTCCGAGGGCGCGCTTGCCCTTGACTGGCGGCTGGAGCAGAAGTTCGCGCAGGTTCACATAGAACACCTTGAGTGCCGATTCAACCGCGCTGTCGGTTATCATATTGCGTATTTCGCGCTCAACTGATGGGAATATAAGTCGGTCATATGCGTCGGCGGCAGCGTCACGCACGGTATCGGTGCAGGCTGAACCGTTGTCACTCAGGACATTTGCGTTGATTATATTCAGAGCCTTTATGCGGTCAACATCTATGCCGACTTTGAGGAAGCCTTCGTTCTCGCCCCTGTTGACGGCAAGCACGCGGTGACCGGCAATTTTATTGACCGGCTCGTCATATTCATAATACATCGTATAGACGCTCTCTTTTTCGCTGTCTGCGGCGCGCGACTGGAGCACACCGGCAACGGTGAACAGCGAGCGCAGACGGCGGCGAATATCTGCGTCATCCGATATGTTTTCAGCGATAATATCCATCGCTCCGTTTATCGCATCTTCAGCTGTTTCAACGCCCTTTTCGGCATCTATATAGTCCGCCGCAAGCTCTGTCGGCGAAGCGGAATCGGCGACCTGAGCAAAAATCGCGTCGGCGAGTGGCTCAAGCCCCTTTTCTTTGGCTATCGAAGCGCGTGTTCTGCGCTTGGGTCTGAACGGGCGGTAAATATCCTCAATTTCCGCGAGAGTCGAAGCCTTTTCGAGAGCGGCTTCGATTTCGGGAGTCATCTTCTCCTGCGCGGTTATTGATGCACTGATCTCTTCCCTGCGCTTGTCGAGGTTGCGCAGATATTCGAGCTTCTCGGAGAGTTCACGCAGTACCTGATCGTCAAGTGTGCCGTGCGCTTCTTTTCTGTATCTGGCAATAAAAGGTATCGTGTTGCCTTCGTCAATAAGTTTCACTGTGTTTTCGACCTGCCATCGCTGGAGACCGAACATTTTTGTCAAGCTGTTTATAATGTCCATAAGGGCATATTACTCCTGTTCCATAGTTTTTATCTGTCTTATGTCTTTTCCGCAGAAATAGAGCGAGATATAATTGCCTATTATTCTTGAGGTTATTCTCTGTGTATATTTCTGCTCGAGCCCGTCGGGTGTGAGATTCGTGCTGATTATAACGGGCAGGCGACTCATAATGCGGGTATTGATTATATTATAGAGCTCCGCAACGGTGAACTGAGTTGAAAATTCCGCGCCGAGGTCATCAATAACGAGAAGATCGCATTCGAGTATAGCCTGCTCGCTGCCCTCGTATTCGTTATCCCGTCCGCTTGAAAAATGTTCCTTTTCAAGACGCGACATAAGATTCTGCGCCGAGCCGTATATAACTCCGTAACCCTTTCTGATAGCCTCGGATGCTATCGCGAGCGAGAGATGGGTCTTTCCGAGTCCGGTTGCGCCGTAGAGCAGAAGGCTCGGCGAATCCGTTCCGAAATCGGCGGCGTAATCCTTGCAGAAGTCGAGTATTTCTTTCATTCTGCTCCGCGGGTTGACTCCCGTAACAGGATCTGAGGTATCAGGATAATAATTGACATTGAAGCTCTCAAAAGTCGAGCGTGTGCTCGGCGAAAGCTCATTGAGTTCCGCAAGAGCAGTGTCGCGCAGAAGTTCTTTGTAGCAGTCGCACATCACGCCGCTGACGAATCCTGTGTCGCGGCATTTTTTGCAGGTATAGTCCGCGTCAAGATAATCTTCGGGATAGCCGTTTTCTTTGAGGATATCCTTACGGCGCTGCTGAGCGGCAAGATTCTTCTTTGAGAGCTCTTCGATAAAGCGCTGAGCGTTCTCGCCCATGCCGATGGCGCGGATTACTTCCGCACCTGCCGAGGATATTTCGCGGTCTATTGATATAAGCTCGGGTATTTTTGCATACGCCTCTTCGCGGTGCATGCTCTGAGTGTGCTCGGCTTTGCTGCGACGGCGTTCAAGCGCCGATGCGGCTTTCACATATACCTTGCGGCTGTAGCTCATTTGTCTTTCCCCTCTCAATCCTTGTTTTTCTTTTTATAAACTATCGGTTTCTGCATTGCGCTGCGGTTAAATTCGTTGAGGTCGTATGAAGAAGCGTGTCCCGCATTGGCTTTACTCTTATTCTGCGGCAAATTCGGTGAAGATACAGGCTTGTTCGTCTTTTCGACATCCGACGGTGTTTTTATTCCGTTCGTGTGCCACGACTCAAGCACCTTGTTCATATACGGGAAGCTCATTTTCTGACAGTGTTCCGCCATCTGCTCATATGCCAAAAAAATCATCTCTGGAGAGAAACCCCATTCGCGGTTCCATGTGATAATATATTTTGTCTGCGCCTGAGTCGGGCGTGAGTTTGAAAGCCCAGCCATCGCGGCAAACGATGCCCAGACGCGGTTGACTGAATTGAGCCTGTTTATCTGCTCGTCCGCTTTTTCGATAGTATCTATTTCGCGCTCGCCCCAGTCTTTTCCGATCGAGGCTATATAATGAAAGCTTGATTTGCCGATCGAAACGGCGTATTCAATTATCATGAGTATGACTTCGACCGGTATTCCGTATGTATCGTGCATCATCAGAAGAGTACACTGTCCGTCATAGCCTATGGTTCTTCCGAGCTTGTTCTGCGTTTCGAGAAGCAGGAACTTTATATCCGCCGATTCCTCTGCACGCTGAGCTATCTCGGCGGCGGTCGGTCTTGACGGGACGATATCCGGCAGCTCTTTTTTTTGCGTTGCAGGCTCTTCTTTTTTCTCCGGTTTGGTGGGCGCAAAAGCAGATACCGCTTTGGTATTTCCGTCCGATACAAGTATCCCGGTCTCGACCCAATATTGAAGATAATCCTGCGCATCGGGGACTGAAAAATTCAAGTCCCTGCACATTTTTTCCATATCAAAGCCTTCACCCGCATGGCGGAGAGTCCAGAGCAGGACTTTCAGCTGCTGACCGCCGGCAAGCTTGATATGCTGATCGACTATCTGCGACGGCACCATAAACACCGCCGAAAGAGAGTCCGGGTTGACCTTATAATTCATCAATATATCTCCGTTCCATCGAGAGCTTGACTCTTCACATAATAAATCAGCTTATATTATACACACTTCCGGAGTAAAATGAAATATGTTATTTCAAAATAAGTTATTTTTTTGCGCAATGCGTACTTTATGTCCCATTTATTTAATCGACACATATAATTTTTGGCTGAAAAATATTGCTTTTCACTTATAAAAAGTTTATAATATATAAGATAATTTTGTACATATTGTGCAAAGTAAAACTTTTAGCTTTCTGAGAGGAGATAAAGCATGAGTGCTTTAGGAACAGTCGGCAAAATGCTGCAGAATTCGCTGTCACGCGGCGGCGCAAAGAGGACAAAGAAGAATCCCGCGCCCGAGCTTGAAAAAGGCACGTTTGATTATATCAGCGAGCCCAAGAGCGATTATTTCAGCGTAGGTTTTGCCAAGACGGATGTTATGCCCGACGATTTGGACAAGACAACATACTATGTCGCAGGCTATAAGATCAACAACCCCGCAAAGGGCGCGCTCGATCCGATGACCGCGAGCGCCATATGGATAGACGACCAGTCCGGCAGAGGCGGCGTCGTTTTCGTATCTATCGACGATATCGGACTGACTAACTACGATGTCGGCATAATCAGAGATCTGCTTGCGGATTTCAAAAAAGAGACCGGCTGCCGCTCAATTAATATTATGAGCATACATAACCACGCGAGCATCGACACTGTCGGCTTCTGGGGTCCCCTTCCGAGAAGCGGACGCAACAAGAAATATATGGAGATGCTCCGTCAGAAAGTCAAGCAGGTCGTTATCGACGCTTACAACGACCGCAGAGAGGGAGACCTCTATTACGGCAAGAAGGAGGCCGAAGAGATTCAGCGTGACTCCCGTCTGCCCGAGGTCTATTCAAAGGATGTAACAAGATTTCGCTTTGTTCCCAAGGACGGAAGCCGTGAAGTCTGGATGATAAACTTCGCTTCTCATACCGAGTCGCTTCTCGGCAAGAACTCCTATGTCAGCGCAGACTTTGCGGGATATCTCAGAAACGAGATACTTGAAAAGACCGGCGCGGAGACGATATATTTCGTCGGCGCTATCGGCGGACTTATCAGGCTCAAGGAGCTTGACGAGGACAATGTCAAATCGACCATGATGGGCGGCCAGTCGATAGCACACACCGCAATGGCTATCAAGGACGAAAGAAAGCTCCGTCCCATACTTAATTACATGCGCCAGGAATACTATGCGCAGTGCGACAACTATGTTCTCGCTCTCGTTCAGAGAGTCGGCATACTTAAGTCCCACGCCGCATACACCGGCAAGGGTTCGCTCAATATGTCGATACACACCGAGATGAACTATTTTGAGTTTGACGGTCTCAAGCTTCTGTTCCTCCCCTGCGAGCTGTTCCCGGAGCTTGCTTACGGCGGATATCTTGACGCAGAGGGTTCGGCCGAGGGCAAATCGCCCGACATCAACCCGACTCCCCTGCTGCAGATCGCAAACGATGACAATATGCTCATCTTCTGCCTCTCCAACGACTTCACAGGTTATGTCGTCCCGCCGAACGATTTCTATCTCAACCCCAACGAGCCCTATATCAACGGCGCGCGCGACAGACTTGACAGAAGACATTATGAGGAGACCAACTCCCTCGGTCCCGAGACTGCGCCTATAGTCGCAAGCGTATTTGCCGGCATAATGGACACTGTCAACAAAACGAAAGCAGAAGCCGAAAAGGCTGTAAAATAAACTAAGGAGTGTTAAACGATGAAATGTAAAAAGCTGATAAGCGGTATCGTGGCAATTATGCTCGTTGCCGTACTCGCTTTCGGTTCCACCGCTGCCGCAGTCGGCGCACAGGCCGACAACGGCGCAGACCTCGCGCTGGCTTCGCAGAATGTTTCCGAGCTGACAGCAACGACAGACAGCTCCGCATCGTCCCGCGCAGACTCGCTTGATGACATCAACGAAGCTATCAGCGTTATCAAAGTTATCCTCGGCGCGTTCTCATCTTCGGATAAGCTCACCTGGGACAGCTTCAAGACAGGCGTCAGCAGACTTTTCTATATGTCCGTTGACAAACTTATCGACAGTCTTGTGGTCGGTCTGAGCAAAGTTTTCCCGCTGATGAGCAGACCTGACGAAGCGGACTACAATTTCACAAACTCAAATGTCGGCAGCAAGTCTTTCAACGACAAAGCAGCTGACGGAGCCCGCTGGAATGTCGGTTATTCAAGCGCAACGCTTCTCACCGGCAACGAGCTTGACGGCAACCACTATGTCGGCGGAAGCCTCTCCTATCCCAACCCCAAGCACCCCACCGAGATACTCGACGACCTCAGAGTCAGAGTATTCGCGATGAGCGACGGCACGGATAACGGAATCGTTGTTTACGCGGTTCTCGACGCATATGGACTTGCGGCAAAAGACGTCCGCGAGATTAGAAGCAGAATCGCAGGATTCATAAAGAACAAGAATATCGTCAGCGTAAACATCTCCACTCTCCATCAGCACAGCGCTATCGATACTCTCGGTCTCAACGGCGACCTCAACAAGGTTCTCTTCGGAAACACCTTCAAGAATGCCATTGGCATGGATGCAAGCACCCTGCACAACGGACAGAACAAGGAATACATGGAGCACCTCTATAAGACCACTGCTGATACTATTGTTGCGGCAGTCAACAACATGGAGCCCGGCGAAATGTATTTCTCCCAGACCGATGTTCATGAATATATCCGCGACAAGCGCGATCCTCAGACCTTTGACCCCAATCTCAACCGTCTCTGCTTTGTTCCTGACAACAGAGAGTCAAAGCCCACATGGATAGTCAATGTAGCTATCCACTGCGTCGGACTCGGTGCAGGTACGACCAACATCTCCGGCGATTATCCCTATTTTATAGAGAAGCAGGTCAACGCGGCAGGTGCTAACTATGTTCAGATACAGGGCGCAGAGCTTGCGATAACCTCTCAGGGCGATTCGGTATCTGTAGAGGGAAACACAAGATATCAGAATGTTGAAGCATACGGCAACAAGCTCGGCGAGATTCTTGTCGCCGCTGATAAGGGCTCAAGGGTCGAGCCTATACTCAACATCGCCCACAGAGATGTCTTTGTCACCGTTGACAACCATGCGCTCGAGTTCATCGCGTCCACCGGACTTCTCGCTAACGAAGCGGTCAAAGCTAAGGACGGCTCGATGAGAATCCCGACCGAAATCGGCTATATGGAAATCGGAACGAACCTTGCGTTCGCACTCATCCCCGGCGAGCTTGCTCCCGAAATCGCATTCGGCGGCGGAACCGAGGCAAAGGACTCCTGGACCGGCGAAGATTGGGAGTACCCCTCGATGCAGGATATCGTAGGCAGCAGAAAGCTTATGGTGCTCGGTCTTACGAACGATCAGATCGGCTATATCATAGCTGACAACAACTATCACTCGATACTCACCGAAAACGAAGAGCTTCTCACCGTGTCGAAGCACGAGGGTTCGAGAATCCTTCTCGAGTTCAAGAGCCTCTATGAGAGCGTCAGATAAATAAATCATAACCACTAGTAAACTAGTGGTTTGCACAGCCCCTATAAGGGGCGCCTA
>ERZ1027256.730-NODE-730-length-11359-cov-13.943294_pt1 | contig 11359 bp, 6 predicted proteins | sample MGYA00519242_ERZ1027256 | MGnify/ENA primary metagenome ERZ1027256 (study PRJEB26926, sample SAMN06164394) | human gut metagenome | biome: ENVO:00009003; feature: ENVO:2100002; material: ENVO:00002003 | host: Homo sapiens | place: USA | collected 2012 ...
GCTCGAACCTATGACCCTCTGCTTGTAAGGCAGATGCTCTCCCAGCTGAGCTAAGCTTCCATCATTTTTTCTCAGCGTCGCATCTCTCAGCGACGTATATTATTATACACCATTCTGAGCGATTTGTCAAGGGTTTTTCGAAATTTTTTCGAGGTTTTCAAAACGAAAAAAGTACCGAAACTGCGTCACTTTTCCTGTTTCTTTGAATCGTTTACAAAAAGTTAATATGTGATTTGCAGAAAAATTTGCTGCCGGACAGCCCGTTTTCCCCTGCCCTGAACAACACCCACAGACGTGAAAACCACACCCACATGCATATGCCGTTCCATTTTTCAAGCACGGAAACCAATACAACAAAACCGCCTGCACTCCAAAAAGTACAGGCGGTTTTTCTCTGGTGGAAACTATAGGGCTCGAACCTATGACCCTCTGCTTGTAAGGCAGATGCTCTCCCAGCTGAGCTAAGCTTCCATGATTCAGCGACGAAATTTATTATACCATATCTTTCGGCATCATGCAAGCTGATTTCGCAGGATTTTCAAAAAATTCACATTTCGAAACTGACAAATAAAAACTGCCTGCACCGAGCCGGAACAGGCAGTCTATCATTCCATGAAATCGCGAAGCCGCAATTACATACCAGTTACGTTGAAAGTTACTTCAATGGTTGTCCAGTCGCCAATAGCAGACGGATCCAGAATGGTTGCAGAATAGTCGGACTTGTTTGCCAGATCAGCAATGTTGCCCTCTGCACTTCTTGCATCGCCCGGCATGCTGTCGTCCGGTACCCACTCGTTGAAAATGTTGGAACGAATATTGTTGTGCTTTACGCCGTTGATCTCGGTTTCTTCTGTATTGGTGAAGCTTTTCTTGGTCAGCGGGATTTCAGTACCGTCTACCTTGACAGCAGTTACATCGATCACTGCGTTCGGGGTAGCAGTTGCACCGTCCATGATCTGTACAGCCATGAATGCAGTGCCGTTTGCAATCAGGTCGCCGTTTACGTCGCCGGTTGCATCGTAACGGATCGCGTTGGTATCTACGGTAACGCTGACAGTGTATTCGCCGTTGCCGGTGATCGGAGCAACACCTGCATCATAGCACAGATAATCCGTATCGCTGCCGGTGTACTGGAGCCACCACTGACCGTCTGCCATGCTCAGATAAGCCTCGCCAGCCTGCGGAACGACAGCTTCTTCGAAGTCGCTGGTCTGTACCTGCTGCGGAGCAGAGCTTTCGTCTGCGGAAGCTTCTTCACTGGATTCCTCTGCTTCGCTGGATTCTTCAGCACTGGACTCTGCTTCGCTGCTGGAGTCCTTGGAGCTGTCGGAAGAACCGCCGCAGGCGGTGAACGCAGCAGTCATCATTGCAGATGCCAGCAGGAATGCCAGGATCTTTTTGGTCTTGAACATCATAATTTTCCTCATTTCCTTCAGTCGGAAAGTGCACAGGCACTTTCGAACGTTCTTCAAAATGCAGACAGATCCTGCAAAAGCAGAGGTCTGCTCAGTACTATGATACTAGATTTTTCACCAAGATGCAAGATGCTTTTTACACAAATTTCACCTGATAAAAGACCTCACAATTTGTGCAAATTCCCAGACATTCTGCAAACAGATCCGCTTTATACAGCGTTTCCCCTATGGCAATACCGCACAAAGATTGTGCGACAGATGCGTCGTCAAATTTTTCGTCAGATGAAACAAAAAGCGGAGTGAATACTTGCTGTATTCACGAGCATTTTTGTGAAATATGACGGGAAATTTGCAAGCAGATGGCGTGCAAAGTCGCCAGACGCTCTTTGTGCGGTATTGCCGCAAAGGCAGTCACGCACCTGTGGAGGTGTGCGGCTGCTTTTTTTGTGTGTGGATTCTTTCCTTTAGGCGGTGGAGGGGTTCTTGTGGAATCTTTTGCTTGATGTGCTAGGCTTTACGGAAGTACCCCTCAGTCACCTGCGGTGACAGCTCAGCACAAGGCACGCCCTTCGGGTGCCCTTTCAGGGGAGCCTGAATGTCAAAAAGCCTCCCCTGAAAGGGGAGGGGGACCAGCAAAGCTGGTGGAGGGGTTCTTGTGTGGAATCTTTTGCTTGATGTGCGAGGCTTTACGGAAGGTACCTCTCAGTCACCTGCGGTGACAGCTCCCCTTTCAGGGGAGCCCTAAAGAGAACATTTGTAACTTGCCAGCTCAGCACAAGGCACGCCCTACGGGTGCCTTTTCAAGGGAGCCATTTATGGCTTAACAACATAACAAAAACCGCCACACCCATGCACTTTTGCATCTGGGTATGGCGGTTTTGTAATGACTGGAAACGGAATGTTCTCACGTTCCCGCAGGAATCAAACGATTACTTGAAGTATGCGACACCGCTTTCGAAGATCTTCTGATCCTTTTCGCCCGGAACGTTCTGGTACAGGTTCTGTCCGATACGTTCGCTGTGTCCCATTTTGCCCAGCACTCTGCCGTCCGGAGAGGTGATGCCCTCGATCGCCATCATGGAAGTGTTGGGGTTGAAGTGAATGTCCATGGTCGGGTTGCCGTCCATGTCCACGTACTGGGTGGCAATCTGTCCGTTCTTCGCCATGTCTGCCAGCAGTTCCGGCGGAGCAACAAAGCGTCCCTCACCGTGGGAAATGGCTACGGTGTGCACATCGTCCACCTCGGTGCCGTACAGCCACGGGGACTTGTTGGAAGCGATGCGTGTCCGTACCAGCATGGACTGGTGGCGGGCAATGGTGTTGAAGGTCAGCGTCGGGGATACATCGGTCATGTCCATGATCTCGCCGAACGGTACCAGTCCCAGCTTTACCAGTGCCTGGAAGCCGTTGCAGATACCCAGCATCAGACCGTCGCGGTTCTTCAGCAGGTCGTGGACAGCGTCCTTGATACGGGGGTTGCGGAAGAACGCCGTAATGAACTTACCGCTGCCCTCCGGCTCGTCGCCGCCGCTGAAGCCGCCGGGGATCATGATGATCTGTGCCTGACGAACCATTGCCGCAAAGGTGGTGATAGAATCTTCCATTGCCGCTGCGGACAGGTTGCGGACGATAAAGGTCTGCGGTCTTGCACCGGCACGCTCAAAGACGCGGGCAGTGTCGTATTCGCAGTTGGTGCCGGGGAATACCGGAATCAGCACGCGGGGCTGTGCACTCTTGACCGAAGCGGACAGCGTGGTCTTTCTCGGATAGGACAGCTTTTCCGGAACCTCTGTGGTGGTCTTGATGCGGCAGGGGAATACCGGCTCCAGCTTCTTCTCCCAGACGGACAGCAGCTTGTCCAGCTGGAGGGTGAACTTCGGGCAGACGATCTCCGGCTTTTCGCTGGTGGAACCGATCACGTCCTCGCCGTCCTCTGCATCGCCGCAGAGTTCCAGCAGGAAGCCGCCGCAGCAGGGCTGGAACAGTTCTGCGTCTGTCAGCTGGCGGTCAAAGGTGAAGCCGATGCCGTTGCCGAAGCACATCTTGGCGATACCCTCTGCCACGCCGCCGTAGTCGATGACCCAGCCGGCACGAATGCGGCCGGCGGCGATCATTGCTTCGACCTTGTCGAATGTGGCACGAACGCTCTCGAAGCTGGGGATACCGTTTTCGTCAGTTTCCGGACGGAGCATCACGACCTTGTCGCCAGCCTGCTTGAATTCGGTGGAAACCACCTTGTCTGCCTTGGCGGTGGAAACGGCAAAGGATACCAGCGTCGGCGGAACATCGATGTTCTCGAACGTACCGGACATGGAGTCCTTACCGCCGATAGAGCCGCAGGACAGTTCCAGCTGTGCCTTGAATGCACCCAGCAGGGCAGCCATGGGCTTGCCCCAACGCTTGGGATCATTCTGGGTACGCTCGAAGTATTCCTGGAATGTCAGCCAGCAGTGGTGCCAGCTGCCGCCGGCTGCAACGACCTTGGCAATGGAGGTGATGACTGCGTCCATGGCACCCAGATAGGGGTTGCGTTCGCTGACCGTGGGATTATAGCCCCAGCCCATGAGCGAGCAGGTGTTGGTTTCGCCCTTGAGCACCGGAATCTTGGCAGCCATTGCCTGTGAGGGCGACAGCTGGTAGACACCGCCAAAAGGCATCAGCACAGTGCCGGCACCAATGGTGGAGTCGAACTTTTCGATCAGGCCCTTCTGGGAGCAGATGTTCAGGCTGGACAGCAGTTCTGTCCATGCGTCTGCACTGTCGGTGAGGGTGGATTCTGCTGCCGGCTGCGGTGCTTCAATGGCAATGTCGGTGTGCTTTACGGCACCGTTGGAGTTCAGGAACTCACGGGACAGGTCAACAATGGTGTTGCCGTTCCAGTGCATCCGCAGGCGGGGTTCTGCCTGTACGGTTGCCACGATCGTAGCTTCCAGATTTTCCTTGCCGGCTTCCTTGATGAACTTGTCGGCATCTTCTGCGGCAACCACCACAGCCATACGTTCCTGCGATTCGCTGATCGCGATCTCTGTGCCGTCCAGACCGTCATACTTTTTCGGTACGGCGTTCAGATCGATCTCCAGACCGTCGGTCAGTTCGCCGATCGCAACGGAAACGCCGCCTGCACCGAAGTCGTTGCAGCGTTTGATCATCTGTGTCACAGTGGGGTTGCGGAACAGACGCTGGAGTTTGCGTTCTTCCGGAGCGTTACCCTTCTGGACTTCTGCACCGCAGTGTCCCAGAGATTCCACGGTGTGGGACTTGGAAGAACCGGTCGCACCGCCGCAGCCGTCACGTCCGGTCTTGCCGCCCAGCAGAATGACAATATCGCCGGGGACGGGGGCTTCTCTGCGGATATTGGAAGCCGGAGCAGCACCCAGTACCGCACCGATCTCCATACGCTTCGCCATGTAGCCGGGGTGGTATACCTCTGCCACGTGGCCGGTTGCCAGACCGATCTGGTTGCCGTAGGAGCTGTAGCCGTTGGCAGCACCCACGGTGATCTTTCTCTGGGGCAGCTTGCCGGCGATGGTATCCTCTACCGGCACCAGCGGATTGGCTGCACCGGTGACACGCATTGCCTGATATACGTAGGAACGCCCCGACAGCGGGTCACGGATCGCACCGCCCAGACAGGTCGCAGCACCGCCGAACGGCTCGATCTCGGTGGGGTGGTTGTGGGTTTCGTTCTTGAACATGAGGATCCAGTCCTCTTCTTTGCCGTCGATGTCCACCTTGATCTTGACGGAGCAGGCGTTGATCTCCTCGCTCTCGTCCAGATCGTTCAGCTTGCCGTCCGCTTTCAGCTTCTTGGCAGCGATGGTTGCCAAGTCCATGAGCGTCATGGGCTTTTCGCCTCTGCCCAGTTCCTGCCGGACGGTGCAGTATGCGTCATAGGTTTCCCTGATATAGTCGGTGGGAATGTCCACGTCGGAAATCTGTGTCAGGAATGTGGTGTGGCGGCAGTGGTCAGACCAGTAGGTATCGATCATGCGAACCTCGGTAATGGTGGGGTCGCGGTGTTCGGTATCGCGGAAGTATTTCTGGCAGAACTGAATGTCGCCGAGATCCATTGCCAGACCGTAGTCAGCGATGAACTGTTTCAGTTCGTCCTCCGACAGGGAGATGAAGCCGGTGAGGGTTTCTACTGTTGTCGGAATGGTATAGTTGGTGTCCAGTGTTTCCGGCAGTTCCGGAGAAGCTTCGCGGCGTTCCACCGGATTGATGAGATACTTTTTCAGACGGTCGAATTCTGCATCGGTCAGGTTGCCGGTAACGACGTAGACATCTGCTGTGCGGACACGGCAGCGTTCGCCCTGAAGCAGGATCTGGATACACTGCTCGCAGCTGTCGGCACGCTGGTCGAACTGTCCCGGCAGGTATTCGGTCGCGAATGTCCGCTGCCCTTCTTCCAGAGCCGGCAGTTCTGTGTAGGTGTGATCCACCGCCGGTTCAGAAAATACGGTGGGAACGGCACGCTGGAAAGCTTCTGCCGTCAGATGATCTGCATCATAGCGGTGGAAAATGCGAATGTCGGTGACATTCAGACGGAGTGCGGTCTGCACGTCGCTCAGAACAGAGCGGGCTTCTACCGCGAATTCCGGCTTTTTCTCCACATAAATACGAAAAACAGACATGGTAAATCTCCTTTATTTTGGATTTGCGGGTGCTGCGATGTTGTGAACTGGCTCCCCTTTAGGGCACCCGAAGGGCGTGCCTTGTGCTGAGCTGGCAAGCCGCAGGCTTGACTGAGGGGTAACTTCGTAAATCTTGCACATTGCATAAAAGATTCCACAAGAAATCCCTCCACCAGCTTCGCTGGTCCCCCTCCCCTTTCAGGGGAGGCTGATTTGTACATAGGCTCCCCTGAAAGGGGAGCTGGCAGTGCGTAGCACTGACTGAGGGGTTACCCCTAAATCTATTACATTATGCAAAAGATTTCACAGGAACCCCTACGCCTTTTTCGAATGGAACGAAAACTTGTTTTCATTGCCGGCTTTGAGCCGCTGGATATTGGTGCGGTGCATATAGATGACCCACGCCCCCATCAGTGCCGCCAGTCCGGTATTGAGCCAGAGATACCACATGGGCAGATCGCCCCGCTGCCAGAACTGGAACAAAAACGTCACCACCGGACAGCATGCCGCCGCGATGATCGAGCCGAGGGAAACGTACTTCGAGATTGCCAGCACCACAGCGAAAATGACGATCAGGCAGAGGAACACTTTCCAGTCAATGCCCAGAAAGACCGACACGCCCACCAGCACACCTTTTCCGCCTTTGAAGTGGTAATAGATCGGGAACACGTGTCCCAGAATTGCGAAAATACCGGCAATATAGCCGATGAAATGCACATCGTTCTGTGCCGTCAGCCCTGTGCCCAGCAGTTCGCAGATGCCCTTGGACAGCAGCACGGCAACAATGCCCTTTGCCAGATCGCCCACCAGCGTCAACGCGGCACAGCCCTTGCCGAAGCAGCGGAGCGTGTTGGTCAGACCGGCGTTATGGCTGCCGAACTCCCGAATATCCTGATGCTTCAGCAGCCGCACCACCAGAATGGAACTGTTGAAACTGCCCAGCAGATAGGACAGCACCGCAGAAATGAGTATTGCAAGAATCAGCATGATATTCTCTCCCGTTATTTTTCATCTCTCGCCCGTTCCCGCACCACAAACCGCACCGGCGTTCCGGTCAGTCCGAAGGTGGAACGGATCTGGTTCTCGATATACCGCTGATAGGAGAAGTGGAACAGATCTGCACGGTTGACAAAAATGACAAACGTCGGCGGCTTGGTGCTTGCCTGCGTCATATAATAGATCTTCAGGCGGCGGCCTTTATCCGAGGGCGGCTGCACCCGTGTGGTAGCATATGCCAGCACATCGTTCAGCATGCCTGTGGAGATCCGCATAGCGTTCTGCTCGTAGACTTCGCGAATCTTTGCGAACAGCTTGGGCACACGCTGCCCCGTCTTTGCAGAAATGAACACGAACGGAGCGTAGGACATGAAGCTGAAATCCCGCTGCAATTTTTCCTCGAACTCCTTCATGGTGGTGTTGTCCTTTTCGATCAGATCCCACTTGTTGACCACGATAATGGAAGCCTTGCCCTGTTCGTGGGCATAGCCGGCAACCTTGGAATCCTGTTCCGTGAAGCCCTCTGTGGCATCGATCAGAATCAGGCACACGTCCGCACGGTCTACCGCCATATAGGCACGCAGCACGCTGTAGTGTTCGATCCGCTCGGTAACGCGGGCTTTTTTCCGGATACCGGCAGTGTCGATCAGCACGAACTTGCCGTCCTCGTTTTCCACAGTCGTATCCGTCGCATCACGGGTGGTGCCGGCAACATTGGACACGATCGCCCGTTCTTCGCCGGCGATACGGTTCACCAGCGAGGACTTGCCCACATTGGGCTTGCCGATAATTGCCACATGAATGGCATCTTCGTCGTCTTCCAGCTGATCCTCCGGCGGCAGCAGATCGTAAACTGCGTCCAGCATATCGCCGGTGCCGTGACCGTGTGCCGCAGAGATCGGAAACGGGTCGCCAATGCCCAGATTGTAGAACTCATACAGTTCCATCGGCGGTTCCCCGATAGAGTCGCACTTGTTGACAGCCAGAACCACCGGCTTGCCGCTTTTCTGGAGCATGCTTGCCACGGCACTGTCATCAGCCGTCACGCCGCAGCGAACGTCAGTCACCAGCACGATCACGTCCGCCCGTTCGATCGCCAGTTCCGCCTGCCGCCGCATCTGCTTCAGAATCACGTCATCGGTCACCGTTTCGATACCGCCGGTATCCACCAGCATGAACGAACGGTTCCGCCATTCGCCCTTGGCATAGATCCGGTCGCGGGTCACGCCGGGGGTATCCTCGACGATCGACAACCGCTGTCCGATCAGCTTATTAAACAGCGTGGACTTTCCCACATTGGGTCGTCCCACCACCGCTACAACAGGTAATGCCATATGATTTTTCATCTCCTTGATTTTTTGATTCGTTTAGCCTCCCTTATCAGCCTCCCCTGAAAGGGGAGGGGGACCAGCGAAGCTGGTGGAGGGGTTCTTCTGTGAAATCTTTTGCTTGGTGTAAAAGATTTAGGGGTAACCCCTCAGTCAGTGCTACGCACTGCCAGCTCCCCTAAAGGGGAGCCCAATTAAGCCTCCCCTTTAGGGGAGGGGAACCGCCACTAGGCGGTGGAGGGGTTCTTCTGTGAAATCTTTTGCATAATGTTCCAGGTTACACGGAAGTATCCCTCAGTCACCTACGGTGACAACTCCCCCGCTATCATGCCCCCAATCCGAGGACAGCATACAAAAAAGAGAGGCGACACAAGCCGCCTCTCCTCCTCGTACAAAACAAAATCGTCTTGTCAGTCAGCACTTATTCTGCATCGTCCATCTTCAGAACAGCAACGCCCTTGTAAAATCCGCAGTTCTTGCAGACCTTGTGCGGAGCTTTGAACGCACCGCAGTTGCTGCATGTGCTCATTGCAGGTGCATCGAGCTTCCAAACAGCAGAACGTCTTTTGTTACGTCTTGCCTTGGAGACCTTATTCTTCGGTACAGCCATGTTTTGGCACCTCCTTCTACTTTCGACAGTCGCAGGTGGTTTCGTTCAGATTGCACCCGCAAATATCGCACAAACCCTTGCAGTCCTCCCGACAAAGCATCTTTGTCGGCAGCATGAGCAAAAGGTCTGAGATTGCTGTCTCATTCATATCAATGCTGTCGTGTTGTGCGACGAGGTATGTATCATAGATGTCGCCTTCGCTCTGGAGGGACGGTACGACTGTGTGAGAAAAGTCATACGAATAGTCCCGCCGCAGTTCCGCCAGACAGCGGTCACAGACCGCATCTAAGGTACAGGAAACGGTATATTTCAGTGTCACGATACCGGCACGGTTCGAAAACTCGCCCTGTACAGACACCGGTGCGGCAAATGTATAGCCGCGTACCTCGGACAGTTCTTCCAGCGAGATCGTATAATCCACCGGCAGATGCATGCCCTCTATCTGAAAAATCTCCCGTAACTGTAGAATCATACCTGTTCCTTTCACGCATTGCATCATTTATTATAACAAATTTCCAGCTGCCTTGTCAAGTCCTTTTTCAAAAAATTCGAAAAAAGCAGCATTTTTCCCTGTTATCGGGAATCCAGACCTCTTAGGCAATAACGCACAAAGATTGTGCGACAGATGCGTCGTCAAATTTTTCGTCAGATGAAACAAAAAGCGGAGTGAATACTTGATGTATTCACGAGCATTTTTGTGAAATATGACGGGAAATTTGCACGCAGATGGCGTGCAAAGTCGCCAGACGCTCTTTGTGCGGTATTGCCATTAGTCTACGAACTTGGTCACAGAAGCCGGCAGTTCGGAAACGTCTGCGGAAACGGTGAAAGTCACAACGGAATCGTCGCCGGTCAGCTTGTCCAGCTTTTCCAGAGTACGTCTCAGTTCCTCGAAGTCCGCACCAGCGATCTTCAGGATACCGTCTACATAGATCTCCTTGATGTCATAGTTGCCAGCCAGCATGCCTGCTACGAAACCATAGAATGCATCGAAGGTGTCGATCGCAAACTGCTCTGTATCGCACCATCTAACCTTGTAGCTGATGGAACGACGCAGTGTTTCGCCCTTTTCGATGCAAACCAGACAGCCGTTGGTGTTCTTGACTGCTGTGTTGATTCTATCGATAATGATCTTGGTCTTACCGCTTCCCTTTTTACCTGTAATCAGTCGAATCATGATGATAACTCCTTTCGCACCGGAATTCCGGTACTTGTTTATTCCTTCACAGCCGCATCACCGGCTGTTGAATACATAAAGTATTTGCCCGTTATTCTGCCAGCTTTGCTTCCAGAGCAGCCTTCTGGTCTTCATAGCCCGGCTTGCCCAGCAGAGCGAACATGTTCTTCTTGTAGCTTTCTACACCCGGCTGGTTGAACGGATTTACGCCCAGCAGATAGCCGGAAACTGCACAAGCCTTTTCGAAGAAGTAGATCAGATAGCCGAGGCTCTTTTCAGAAACGTCCTCTACCTCGAGGATCATATTCGGTACGCCGCCGTCGGTGTGTGCCAGAACAACGCCTTCCAGAGCCTTACGGTTTACCACAGACATGTTCTGGTTGGTCAGGAAGTTCAGACCGTCCAGATTCTCTGCGTCCGGTTCCAGATAGAAGTCCTGCTTCGGCTTCTTGATGTCCACAACGGTTTCGAACAGAATGCGGCTTCCTTCCTGAATATACTGACCCATAGAGTGCAGGTCGGTGGAGAAGACTGCGGAGGACGGGAAAATGCCCTTGTTGTCCTTGCCTTCGCTTTCGCCGAACAGCTGCTTGTACCATTCTGCCATGGTCACGAAGCTGGGCTCATAGGAAACCAGCATTTCCACGTTCTTGCCCTTGCGGTACAGAATGTTCCGCAGTGCAGCGTACTTATAGCAGTCGTTGTTGTCGAAATCTGCGGTGAGTTCCTTCTGTGCTTCTGCGGCACCAGCCATCAGGGCTTCGATGTCACAGCCGGCAACTGCGATCGGCAGCAGACCTACAGCAGTCAGAACGGAGTAACGGCCGCCCACATCGTCCGGAACCACGAAAGTTTCATAGCCCTCTGTGTCGGACAGGGACTTCAGTGTGCCCTTTGCCTTATCTGTGGTTGCAAAGATGTGATCCTTGGCACCGTCCTTGCCGTACTTCTTTTCTACCAGCTGCTTGAACACACGGAATGCCAGAGCCGGCTCTGTGGTCGTGCCGGACTTGGAAATGACGTTGACAGAGAAATCTCTGCCCTCGCAGATCGAGATCACTTCGTTCAGGTAGGTGGGGTTGATGTTGTTGCCCACATAGTAGATGTCCGGCGTGTCCTTCTTCAGGTTGTTGTAGAACGGGGACTTCAGGCTGTCTCTTATACACATCTCCGAGCCCACGAGACATGCGCAGATCTCG
>ERZ1027256.736-NODE-736-length-11308-cov-5.038301_pt1 | contig 11308 bp, 9 predicted proteins | sample MGYA00519242_ERZ1027256 | MGnify/ENA primary metagenome ERZ1027256 (study PRJEB26926, sample SAMN06164394) | human gut metagenome | biome: ENVO:00009003; feature: ENVO:2100002; material: ENVO:00002003 | host: Homo sapiens | place: USA | collected 2012 ...
AGCGTCAGATGTGTATAAGAGACAGAGATTGAAGAGGTTTTCCGCTATTTTGGATTGGTGGATGCGCTTTGCTCTGTTTCCGAGCTTCGGGATGGGCTGCCCTATTATACTCTTCCGGAAGCTTGTGACGAGGGTGAAACGCTTCATGCAGAGGGCCTTTATCATCCGCTTATAGAGCATTGTATCCCCAATGACATTACGCTTTGTGGCAGTTCTGTCCTTGTTACCGGCTCCAATATGTCTGGTAAGACAACCTTTATCCGTGCTATCGGACTTAACCTGCTTTCCGCACAAGTGTTCCATACTTGTTTCGCCCGCAGTTTTCGTTTTCCCATGGATACCGCATTGTTTTCTGCTATCCATCTGGAGGATAGTCTGATGGAAGGAAAAAGTTTCTTTCTGCAGGAGGTACAGATTGTTCGAGAGATGCTGGAGGTCGGAAAGGGACGTAGGCAGCTTTTCCTGCTGGATGAGTTGTTCAAAGGGACGAACACGGTGGAACGGATAGCTATAGCCAAAGCTGTGCTATCTGCTTTGGCACACAAGAACAGTATCGTGTTTGCTTCCACTCACGACGTTGAACTGGCTTCCTTACTTGAGAACGAATATGAATCGTTTCATTTTTGTGAATGTGTTGCCGACAATACCTTGTCTTTTGATTATAAGCTGAAACCGGGACCGGCGACGGAACGTAATGCCATCCGGATTATCGAGATGTGCGGTTATCCGAAGGAAGTGGTCGGGGAAGCGTATCGGCTGGCTAAAAAACATGTTTTATAGTTTTACTTCTAATTGTTCCTTATTCCAATCGTTACTATATTGTCTGTTCAATATCTTCTGGAAGGGGTAATCTTTTAAGTTATCCAATTAGAAGGTTTATGTTCTTTTCTTTCATCTTTTCGATATTCTCTTCCGAGATATTGCTGTCTGTGATGAAAGAATTTACCATAGATATTGAACCTAAACTGGCAAATGCACTAATTCCTATCTTGGAGGAATCAGCTACCAGAATGACTTCCTCGGCGGCTTTTATCATGGCCGATTTAACCATCAGATCGCTGAGGCTCGGATAGGTCAGACTCATGTCTGGGGATATTCCTGCTGTGGCAAGGAATAGTTTGTTGGCATGGAAACCTTTGAGTGAATCGGCTGCCATCTTTCCTGTCAATGAAAGGGTGGGTGCTTTGAATTCTCCTCCTGTCACAATGAGGTTGATGCCTGGATTTTCGCCCAATATAAGTGCTATGTTCAGAGCATTGGTAATGACGGTCAGCTCTTTGTATTGTGTAAGTAGTTTGGCTATTTCTGTGGTAGTAGAACCGGAGTCGAGAATGATACATTCACCTTCACTGATAAACGACGCTGCTTTTTGGGCTATTTCTCTTTTTTCCTCAATATGGGTCTGATTGAAAACCTTTCCGGTTTTTGCAAATGAGCCCACATCCTTCAGGAAGGCTCCGCCGTGTTCTCTTTGGATATACCCTAATTTTTCAAGGGCTTCCAGGTCTTGTCTGATTGTTACATCCGTTACATTGAAAATCCTGCTTAATTCTTGAACTTTTGCATGCCCGTCTTCGCGGATAAGGTCCAGAATCTTGACTCTTCTTTGGTTTAGTGCCATATCTACTTTATATATTGTTGTTTCTACGATAATCCTGTATATCTTTGATCGCTATAATCCTCAGTCGGAACTTTTTTGCCATTTCAAGTAGTTGTGGCAAGCGGGCCATTGTCCCATCCTGGTTCAGTATTTCAATGAGAGCGCCGCCGGGTGTCAATCCTGCCATTCTTGTCAGGTCGAGTAATGCTTCTGTATGTCCGTCACGTCCCAATACTCCGTCCTCATGTCCGTAAAGGGGGAAAATGTGTCCGGGACGTGCCAGTTCCGAGGGCTTTATATTACCGGTAACCAAAGCACGTATGGTAGCGGAGCGGTCATAGGCGGAAACTCCCGTTGTGCAGCCATAGCCCTTCAGATCGACGGACATGGTGAACGGCGTGCCTAAAAGGGAAGTGTTGTCTTCCGACATTGGGGGCAGTTGGAGTTCTTTGCAACGTGAACGCGGTAGCGGTACACAAAGAAGCCCTCTTCCGTGTGTAATCATGAAGTTAACAATGTCAGGAGTTATTTTTTCACCGGATACAATAAAATCGCCTTCGTTTTCTCTATTTTCATCATCGACAACTATCACTATTTTCCCTTGTCGAACCGCTTCTATTCCTTCGTCTACAGTATTGAGCATTGTATAATCATTTAATTTTTCCGCAAAGGTAGTCAGAAAAAGTCAAATGAAAGTCTATTCTTGCTGTTTTTCTTCTTTTTTATTCTATATATTATCTTTTGCACTGTAGTTCCTTTCTCTTTTTTATTTATTTGTTTCGTTTTTCGCCCTGGTCTAATTATAAAGTATGTTAATAAACAATGGAAAACTTTCGTTTTCTTTCGTTTTGTGGTTTTTATTTGTTTTCTTTGCAAGGAAATGAAAGCAAATAAGCTATGAAAACAAAAGAATTGACTCTTCAATCAGAAAGGAATCGAAAAAGATTAATTGAAATTATCTATAAGGCAAAAGCCGGTCATATCGGCGGAGATTTGTCTTGCCTCAATGTTCTTACGGCTCTTTACTTTGATGTGATGAATGTGAATGCGGACAGTCCTAAAGATGATTTGCGTGACCGTTTCATTTTGAGCAAGGGGCATTGTGTGGAGGCTTTGTATGTGACGCTGGAATCCAAAGGGTTTATAACAGAAGGCATTTTGGATACATTGGGACAATATGGCTCTATCCTTTCGGGACATCCCACTATCGGAGTTCCGGGTATTGAAGTGAATACCGGAGCCTTGGGACATGGTTTGTCTGTTGGGGTAGGTATAGCGATAGCTGCCAAAATGGACAACAGGGATTATAAAACCTATGTGTTGATGGGGGATGGTGAACAGGGTGAAGGTTCCATCTACGAAGCAGCAATGGCTGCCCGGCAGTATAGATTAGATAATTTGGTGGCTATAATAGACCGTAATCATTTGCAGATTAGCGGAAATACGGAAGATGTGATGGGAATTGATGATATCCATGATCGCTGGACGGCATTCGGCTGGGAGGTAAAGGATATGAATGGTGACGACATGGAAGATATTATCCGGACTTTCCGTTCCATTGATTATGCAAACCGTCACCCTCATTTGCTGGTGGCTCATACGACAAAAGGGAAAGGAGTATCTTTCATGGAAGGGGTAGCTAAATGGCATCATGGGGTTCCGAGTAACGAACAGTATGAACAGGCCATTCAAGAAATATCAGAAAGAATTAAGGATTTAGAATATAATTGATATGATAGCTTGCAGAAAAAGTTTCACCGACACTTTGTTGTCATTGGCTCGGATGGACAAGGACATCATTGCTGTGACGACGGATGCCCGTGGCTCGGTGACGTTAAATGATTTTGCCAAAGAATTGCCGCAGCAATTCGTGGAGTGTGGTATTGCGGAGCAGGATGCTGTGGGTATTTCAGCCGGGTTGGCTCATAGCGGAAAGAAAGTGTTTGTATGTGGTCCGGCTTGTTTTTATGTGGCTCGTAGCTTGGAACAGGTAAAGGTGGACTTGGCTTATAGCCAGAACAACGTAAAAATATTGGGAGTAAGTGGAGGAGTAGCTTACGGAGCTTTGGGGGCTACCCATCATAGCTTACACGACATTGCCGTGCTGCGTACTTTTCCCGGAATGAATATCGTGTTACCTTGCGATGCCCGACAGACTAAAAAACTGGTTGAGCTTTTGGTTGATTATCCCGAACCGGTTTATGTACGTGTAGGTCGTGCAGCAGTTCCCGATGTCTATGAAAATGATGATTTTGATTTTGCCATAGGTAAGGCCAACATGTTGCTGGACGGAACAGATCTGACTATTATCGGAACCGGTGAAACCGTATACCACACACGTCAGGCGGCTTTGAAGTTACGCGAATATGGTATTTCGGCCCGGGTATTGGATATGTCCTCTATTAAACCTTGTGATGAGGAAGCTGTTTTGAAAGCCGCTTCCGAAACCGGGCGAATCATCACGGTTGAGGAGCATAGCCAGTATGGAGGTCTTGGGGCGATGGTGACTGAAATCATATCCGAGCATCCCGTACCGGTGAAAATCCTGGGTATCCCTGATGAGAATGTGGTGCATGGGAACTCCCTGGAAATTTTTGCCCATTATGGACTCGACTCATCCGGTATCGTGAAAACTGCCCTTGACTTCCTTAAGTAACTCCGATTCGATAAATTTGAAATCAATTAGCCTTTAATAATACCTGAAATGGAAAACCTGATAATTGCAATAGACCAAAGCACCTCGGCTACCAAAGCCATGCTATTCAATGAGAGGTGTGAAATGCTGAGGCGCGTCAATGTCACCCATGAACAATATTATCCCAAATCCGGATGGGTGGAGCATGATGCTGAAGAAATTTATCGGAATGTACAGAAAAGTATAGCCGAACTGATAAAGGAGGAAGTGGCAGACAATATGTATTCGTTGGCCATCACCAATCAACGTGAAACAGTGGTTGTATGGAATAAGCATACGGGCAAACCGATATGCAATGCTGTGGTATGGCAATGCATGCGTGGTGCTGATATCTGTAATGAGTTGAAAGCCAGTGGGTACAGCGAAATAGTACAGGCGAAAAGCGGTTTGCTATTGGATCCTTATTTCTCAGCCAGTGGTGTGAAGTGGATACTTGACAATGTGGAAGGAGCCCGTCAGGCTGCTGATAACGGTGACTTATTGATGGGAACCATTGATACGTGGCTGATTTGGAAATTGACTGATGGTAAACGCCATGTGACAGATTATACCAATGCTTCCAGGACTCTTTTGTTTAATATTCATACGATGCAATGGGACAGTGACCTGCTGGAGCTATTTACCATCCCCGAAACTATGATGCCTGAATTACTGCCATGTGATGCTGTTTTTGGAGAAACTACGGTGGGAGGATTATTTAAGAATCCTATTGTCATAGCCGGTGTATTGGGGGATTCACACGGTGCACTGGCCGGTCAGATGTGCTTTGAAGAAGGGCTGGGCAAGGTCACTTATGGAACCGGCTCATCAGTGATGGTGAATATTGGTGAAAAAGCTGCCGTTGCTCCCCGTGGATTGGTCACTTCCATCGGTTTTGCCGCACTTGGAAAAATATTCTATGCTTTTGAAGGCAATATCCATTGTACTGGTGCTACCATCAAGTGGCTAGAACAGAGATTGCAGATGATTAGTTCGCCAGACGAAGCGGAAGAGTTGGCGGCTACAGTAAAAGACAATGGAGGTGTGTATGTCGTACCGGCTTTTGCCGGGTTGGGAGCTCCTTGGTGGCAAGGGGATGTAAAGGCTGCCATTTTAGGGATGACCTTAGGTACCGGGAAACCGCATGTTCTCAGGGCAGCACTTGAATCCATAGCCTATCAAGTGAATGATTTGGTCAGAGCGATGACCAGTCAGGCAGGTATAAAGCTGAAAGAAGTCAGAGCCGATGGAGGACCTACAAAAAATAAATTCCTGATGCAGTTCCAGGCCGACTGCTTACGTGTACCGATCAATTGTTCGGATGTTGAAGAAGCTTCGGCCTTGGGAGCCGTTGTAATGAACGGAATGGCTCGCAAGATATGGACGAGCTTTGAGCAGGTGTCCGTATTACGCCGGAGCCGCTACCGCATAGAGCCGCAAAGTAACCTATCACAGGTAGAAAAATGGTGTGAAGGCTGGTTGAAAGCGGTAAACCAATTAATCAGATAAATATTTTCAAAGTATAATTTAAATACCCACTATCTACAATGAAAAACAAGGAAAGAATGTGTTTCGGTATAATTATCGGCACTCGTGCTTATTTTAATTCAGAATTGGCTAAAGATGTTCGCAAACAATTGTTGAAAACACTTGCCGACGAAGGCTATGATTATGTGATCTTACCTGAAGACGCTACTCCTACCGGCAGTAGCAGTATTGAAACCCGCGAAGACGGATTGAAGTGTGCGGAACTGTTCCGACAGAATCGTGACCGCATTGACGGCATTATAGTATCTCTACCCAACTTTGGCTTTGAGATTGGAATCATCAATGCTATCAGCGTGGCCGATTTGAATGTCCCCGTTTTGGTACAGGCTTGTGACGACGAGAACGACAAGGTGGATCTGGACAGCCGCCGTGATGCTTTTTGCGGTAAGATTTCTGTTTGTAACAATCTGTATCAATATGGCATACCTTTTACAGATACCACGCTACACACCTATTCTATATACTCCGAATTACTGGCCAAGGATATCAATAAGTTTGCTGGTATCTGTCGTGTAGTCAATGGCTTGCGCCATGCACGTATCGGTGCTATCGGTGCTCGTCCGGCTGGTTTCCAGACTGTACGTGCAAGTGAGAAACTGTTACAGAAGAGTGGCATTACAGTCGTTCCGGTCGACCTTTCTGAAATACTCGGTGCTGCCCGTAAGATTGAGGATACGGATGCGGAGTTGCTGAAGAAGCTTGAAGAAATTAAGTGCTATGCGGCAGTTCCCAAGGAATATAGTGACAAGCTGGTGCTTCAGGCAAAATTCGGTGTGGCTGTAGAACGTTGGATCGAAGCCAATCAGATTGATGCTGTTGCTGTTCAGTGTTGGGACTCTTTGGAACAAAATTATGGTTGTGCAGCATGTGTGACAATGAGTATGCTGGGTGAAAAATTACTTCCTGCCGCTTGTGAGGTAGATATTGCCGGCGCTGTGTCCATGTATGCTTTGACATTGGCAGCGCAAGGTCAATCGGCATTGCTTGACTGGAATAACAATTTTGCAGAAGACCGGAACAAATGTGTATGTACCCATTGCGGTAACTTCCCGAAATCGTTTGTCAGAAATGACTTGAAGCTTGGTACACTGGGCGTTTTGGGACGTACGCTGGGCAAGGTCAATACATTCGGTGCCGTATATGGTAAAGTGACCAAAGGTGATTTCACATTCTTCCGTATTTCCACAGATGATACAAAAGGCGCTATCAAGGCTTATTTGGGTACTGGTGAAATCACGGATGACCCGTATGGAATGGATGGATGCATAGCTGTCACCAAGGTGAATAACTTGCAGACTCTGATGAAGTATATTTGTAAAAATGGTTTTGAACATCATGTGGCTATGGTTCGCAATGATGTGAAGGAAATTCTGAACGAAGCCATCGAGGACTATTTGGGCTGGAATCTATATGTGCATGAATGAAAAGTAAACACACGGTAAACAACAGAAGATAAATTATGATACTTGTTGACAACTATATTTTGGCCATTCTGTGTTGTGTCTATTGCTGCCTCTGTTGGGGCTCTTGGGCGAATACGCAGAAGATGGTGACCTCGAAAAGCTGGAGTTTCGAGCTTTTCTATTGGGACTTGGCTTTCGGTTTGTTTTTCACGGCTCTGTTGGGGGCTCTGACATTGGGAAGCTTGGGAAGTGAAGGCCGTACTTTCTTTGAGGACTTGGCGGCAATGGACTGGAACAGTATGAAGTATGCACTGTTGGGTGGTATTGTCTGGAATTTCGGTAATATCTTTCTGACGGCAGCCATCGCTGTGGCCGGTATGTCGATAGGGTTTCCCATTGGCGGAGGCTTAGCCTGGATAGGCGGTATAATTTTTAATTATCTGCTGATAACTTTGGCCGGTGAAGTATACCCCGGAAACCAGGCATTGCTTTGGATAGGGGTAGTTGTTATCATTGTAGCCATCTGCATTTGCGGGAAGGCTTATGGAAAGATGTCGGCGAGTCAGGCATCCACCCCTAAAAAAGGTATCTTATTGGCTATTGTGGCAGGATTGGCCATCATGTTTTTCTATGGATTGGTTGTAAAATCACTCGATCCCCAGTATGTTGCGGGTGGTACGGGAACACTGACTCCCTATACCGGCGTATTTTGCTTTGCCGCCGGTGTCCTTATCACTACTCCCATTTTCAATACGTTTGCCATGAGTCATCCGGCTCAAGGAAACAAGGTCACAATGAAGGACTATCTGAAAGGTGATACCCGTACACACCTGATCGGTATGTTGGGCGGCTTTATCTGGATGAGCGGTATGGTGGTCAGCTTTATGGGAGCTGGTTCTGCCAATCCGGCTATAGCCTATGCATTGAGCAATGCCGCACCGGTGGTAGCCATGATTTGGGGATTCTTTGTATGGAAAGAGTTCAAAGGAGCTCCCAAAGGAACTGTACCTATGATTGCGACTATGTTTGTACTCTTTGTTGTGGGGCTGGTACTGATTACGCTTTCAAACTGATATTTTAATTCATTGTTAACCCAAAATAATAATAAATGAAAACGATTGTAAGACAAATTAAACAGAAAAGGTTAATGGTCTTGGTGCTGTTCCTTTTGGTAGGTATGACATCTGTTTTTGCACAGAAACATGTAAGTGTATCTGGCAGAATCACCGATGAACTTAATGAACCGATGATTGGTGTAAGTGTATTGGAAAAAGGTACGACAAATGGTGTCATAACTGATTTGGATGGTAATTATACCTTGTCGGTGAATGAGGGCGCCACTATCGTCTTTTCGTATATAGGTTATGTGACCCAGGAAAAGAAAGCCGCTGCGGGTACTATGAATATAGTACTGAAAGAAGATAACAAGACCTTGGATGAAGTGGTTGTAGTGGGATATGGTGTACAGAAGAAAAGCTCCGTAACGGGGGCCATCTCTTCCGTAAAGGCTGAAGATTTTGAAAATCGTACCATTACCAATGCCGAGCAGGCCTTGCAGGGTAAGACAGCCGGTGTGCAAATTATTTCTGCATCTGCGGCTCCTGGTTCGAATCCCGCCATTCGTATCCGTGGATATAGCAGTAATGCCAGCTCAGATCCTTTGTATGTAGTCGATGGTCTGCGTACGAAAGACATCAGCAACCTCGATCCGAACGATATTGAGAGTATGGAAGTATTGAAGGATGCTGCCTCTGCTGCTATCTATGGCGCCCAGGCCGGTAACGGTGTTGTCTTGATTACCACCCGGAAGGCAAAAAAGGGAGTCCGCCGTATTTCTTATGATTTCCAGTTGTCCTCCCAGTCTTTGGGTCGTACTCCTGATATTCTGAATGCTCAGGAATACGTCAATTATATGACTGAAGGCAATCTTATTCCCAGAGAAACAATAGATAGGTATTGGGATGGAAAGACAAATACTGATTGGGTGAAAGAAACGTTTGAATCATCCATGATGCAACGTCACAATGTCAATTTCCAAGGGGCCAATGATAATGGTTCACTGTTTGCATCGCTTTCTTATTTAAGCAACAATGGTCCCATTGTAGGCAATAAGGACGTTTTTGACCGTATTACCGGCACTGTCAATGCAGATTATAAAGTAAAGGATTGGTTGAAGTTCACGACAAACAATTCATTTTCCCGTTATCATGTACAGTCTGTAAGCGAAGGCTCAGCAACCGGTTCTTTGATGCTGTCTGCCATTCAGCTTGACCCTCTTACTCCAGTTACCTATACACCGGATAAACTGCCCGACACTATGATTAATTATATGAACCAAGGGCATACCTTGCTTCAGAATGCCAATGGTGATTATTATTCTATTTCCCCTTATGGTGACTCCAATAATATCAATCCGTATATTATGCGTGACCGTGGTACAACGAAAAGAGATGGTTTTGTGTTCAGCGGCTCCACTTATCTGGATTTTACTCCGATTAAAGAGCTGGTCATCACTTCACGTTTGGGATACCGTTATACTTACAGCAATTCCTACGGCTATGTTATGCCTAACATTACCTGCTCTGACCTTTATCAGGACTATGTATCGGTAAGTGCGACAAGCTCCAACACCACGTACTGGCAATGGGAAAACTTTGCCAACTATACCAAGACATTTGCAGATAAGCACAATGTAAACGTGATGCTTGGTATGTCCTATTCTTCCAATACTTCCTTTGGAGTGACGGGAGGAATCAATGGTAGCCGTTCCGGCGACAAGGTTGATTTGGGTATTACCAAGTTGGATCCCAATTATGCCTATTTTGCTTTTCGGACCGGTACTGCCACCCGTACGGTAAGTGGTGGAGAGAAACGGAGGTATGCCAATCTTTCTTACTTTGGCCGGGCATCTTATGACTATGCAGGCAAGTATTTTGCCCAATTCACCCTTCGTGCGGATGCAGCCGACTTGTCTATCCTTCCTTTGCAGAAACGTTGGGGCTATTTCCCGGCTGTGTCTGTCGGCTGGGTACTTTCCAACGAGAAATTTATGGAAAACCTCAAGTCAATCTCTCATTTGAAGTTGCGTGCAAGCTGGGGACAGAATGGTAGTATCGCCGGTTTGGCAGACTATATGTATGATGCTACGATTTTGTCTGGAATCAATTATCCAATGTCCGGTGATGTGTCTTATGAAACAGGTTCGTTGCCATCTGCAACCGGTAACTATGATTTGAAGTGGGAAACTTCCGAACAGATAGACTTGGGTATTGACCTCCGGATGCTGAATGACCGTTTGAGCTTCGGATTTGACTATTATGAGAAGAAAACCAAAGACTTGATTGTAACCGGTATTACTCCTTCTTTGATTGTGGGTAACACTACTTCACCTATGAATGCGGGAAATGTCAAGAACAGCGGATTTGAGTTTGAACTCTCATGGCGTGATCATATCAAAGATTTCAGTTATAGTGTAAAAGCTAACATCGCTACTTTGAAGAATAAAGTAACTTATCTTCATGAAACATTGGAGCGTATTGCCAGTACAACAAGTGCAGGTATCGGCACTATGAATTATTTTGAAGAAGGACATCCCATTTGGTACATGCGCGGTTATGAGTGCACGGGTATTGATCCGCAAACGGGTGACCCAATATTCAAAGACAAGAATGATGATGACATTATTGGAGATGCCGACCAGACAGAAATCGGTTCTGCCATTCCCGACTTTACTTATGGTATTACTTTGACAGCTGCCTGGAAAGGCCTTGACCTGACAATCTTTGGTTCCGGTTCTCATGGCAATGATGTGTTTGCCGGCTATAACCGTACTTCCCGTATGAAAGCGAATACCTTGAAGGAATTCTATGACGGACGGTGGACTGCTGTGGGAGACAATGCAAAATATGCCCGTTCCAATCCCAGCAATTATGATAAGTATTTAAAGAGCTCCAAATTTGTATTCGACGGTTCATATTTTAAAATCAAGCAGATACAGTTGGGCTATAACCTGCCTAAGAATTTGTTGAAGCAGGTGGGTTTGAGTCTGTCTCTTATACACATCTGACGCTGCCGACGAAGAGG
>ERZ1027256.737-NODE-737-length-11283-cov-4.340399_pt1 | contig 11283 bp, 10 predicted proteins | sample MGYA00519242_ERZ1027256 | MGnify/ENA primary metagenome ERZ1027256 (study PRJEB26926, sample SAMN06164394) | human gut metagenome | biome: ENVO:00009003; feature: ENVO:2100002; material: ENVO:00002003 | host: Homo sapiens | place: USA | collected 2012 ...
CACCGAGCCAGATTCGTAAATTCGGGCTGAAGACCGGTGATATTGTTACCGGCAATACAAGAGTGAAGACGCAGGGAGAAAAGTTCAGTGCATTGTTATATGTCAAAAAGATCAATGGACTGCATCCGGCGGAACTGGAGCACAGGATCAGCTTTGAAGATCTGACGCCGATCTTTCCGGATGAAAGACTGAAGATGGAAACAAAAGGATCATCCATTGCCATGCGTATCATGGATCTGATCAGTCCGGTCGGTAAAGGACAGCGTGGTATGATCGTATCACCGCCAAAGGCAGGTAAGACAACCCTCTTAAAAGAGGTTGCAAAATCCATTAAGGCAAATAATCCGGATATGCATCTGATCATTCTTCTGATCGATGAAAGACCGGAGGAAGTGACAGATATCAGGGAAGCGATCGAAGGACCGAATGTAGAAGTGATCTACTCTACATTTGACGAATTGCCGGAGCATCATAAGCGTGTATCCGAAATGGTAATTGAGCGTGCAAAGAGACTGGTAGAACTGAAAAAGGATGTCACGATCCTGCTCGACAGCATTACCAGATTGACACGTGCTTACAACCTGACCGTTCCACCGAGCGGCAGAACTTTATCAGGCGGTCTGGATCCGGCAGCTTTGCATATGCCAAAGCGTTTCTTTGGTGCAGCCAGAAATATGAGAGAGGGCGGAAGCCTTACCATACTGGCAACAGCACTTGTAGAGACTGGTTCCAAGATGGATGATGTGGTATACGAGGAATTCAAAGGAACCGGTAATATGGAAATGGTGCTTGACCGTAAGCTTTCCGAAAAACGTGTATTTCCGGCGATCAGCATTCCGAAGTCCGGTACAAGACGTGAGGATCTGCTCCTTTCGGATGAAGAACTGCAGGCGATCAATGTGATCCGTAAAGCACTTAACAGCATGAAGCCGGATGAAGCGGTGGAAAAGGTCATCGATATGTTTGTCAGAACGAGAAATAACGATGAATTTGTCAAGATGATACAGAAAATTAAATTTATTTAATAAAAAAGGCTTGCCATAGCGGAAAGCCTATGCTACAATAATAAAGCTGTTTATGTAGAAACGAAAGTAAATTCATATAGAGAGGTGAAAAAGATGAAAGAAGGAATCCATCCAAACTACTATCAGGCAACTGTAACCTGTAACTGTGGCAATACATTTGTAACAGGTTCAACAAAAGAAGATATCCACGTTGAAATTTGTTCTAAGTGCCATTCATTCTATACAGGCCAGCAGAAATCAGCTAGAACTGATGGACGTATTGATAAGTTTAATAAGAAATACGGCGTTGTTAGTAAATAGTTTGACGTAAAAGGTTGAGATTTCTTATCTCAACCTTTTTTTGTTATGGTGACGAGGAAAATGCACGTATTTATGCGGTGTATTTATGCCCTATTTATTAAGCTGTGCAGCAGGTTGTAGAAGTAAATATCTGCGCATAATGTGTTATGCATCAGAGATACATAATGCAGCCCTGAGCATAGCGGAGTGATTTTGTGCGAAGGGTTTCCGGAAAGAAAATCAAGTGTGGCGAAGCCGTGTCGCTGCAGTGCAGCGGGATTTTCGAGAGGAGATATAGAAATGACTAAGAAAAAAACGATCGATCATTACTCCGGCATTGGTGGGCAGGCGGTTTTGGAAGGTGTTATGATGAAAAATCAGGATACCTATGCAGTCGCAGTCCGTAAGCCGGATGGAAAGATAGAAGTCAAGACAGAGGAATACAAGCCAAGAACAGCCAAATGGACAAAGCTTCCGTTCATCCGCGGTGTGTTCGGCTTCTGGGATTCTCTTGTACTTGGCATGAAATGCATGACCTATTCCGCTTCTTTTTATGAGGAAGAAGAGGAGGAAGAGGAGGAAGATACTGCACTGGATAAATTAGGAGATAAGCTCTTTGGCGAGAAAGCAGAAAATGTGCTGATGGGCATTACCGTTGTATTATCGCTTGTGATCGCGGTTGCACTGTTTATGCTGCTTCCGTATTTCCTGGCGGGCTTTCTGACAAAAGTAGTTGCCAATGAGACATTGCTGGCATTATTTGAAGGACTGATCCGACTGATCATTTTTCTTTTGTATGTATCTTTGATCTCTCTGATGAAAGATATCAGAAGAGTTTACCAGTATCATGGTGCAGAACATAAATGCATTAATTGTATCGAAAAGGGAAGAATCCTGAATGTAGAGAATGTCAAGAAAAGCTCCAGACAACATAAACGCTGCGGTACAAGTTTTCTGCTATTTGTTATGCTGGTCAGTATTATTCTGTTTTTCTTCATTCGTGTGGAACAGCCGGTTTTACGTGTGGCTCTCCGTATTTTACTGATCCCTGTGATCGCAGGTATCTCTTTTGAAATCATCCGTCTTGCAGGCAGAAGCAACAATATCATCGTACGGATCATTTCGGCACCGGGGCTTTGGCTGCAGAAGCTGACAACGAAAGAGCCGGATGAAGATATGATCGAAGTGGCGATCGCATCAGTAGAGGCTGTATTTGACTGGAAGGCTTATTTTAAGACTGAGTTTGGCTATGATGTAGATGATGCGATGGAGGTAGAAGCTGAGTCAGAGAAGATCACGGAAGAGCTTGCGGCTGAAAATGCAGATGGAGCTATGCAGGATGCAGCTGCAGATGATGTAGAACCCGATACAGAAAACGGGAAAGCAGAGTAAGGATAGGGTGACGAGATGCAGTATGCCAAGCTCTATCAAATCGGAAAAGAACAATTACAAAAAGCAGGCATCACGGATGCAGAGCTCGATGCCAGACTTTTACTGGAATTTATATGTCATACGGATCGAAATGCCTTATATGCGCATGGAGATCAGGAAATAGAAGATGAGAAAATGCATGATTTCCTGCAGCTGATCGAGAAACGGGCAGTGCATATCCCGCTGCAGCATCTGACGGGGGAGCAGAATTTTATGGGGCTGGATTTTCTGGTCAATGAGCATGTGCTGATCCCCAGACAGGATACGGAGATTTTGGTGGAAGAAATCATGCGTGATCTGCATGACGGGATCCGGATTTTGGATATGTGTACGGGTTCCGGCTGTATTTTGTTGAGTCTTCTGCATTATTCCAATGATTGCAGCGGCGTTGGCGTCGATGTATCTGAGGATGCACTTGCAGTTGCCAGGCAGAATGCAGACAGGCTTGCGGAAAAGCAGGCGGTGTTTATACAGAGTGATCTGTTTGAGAAGGTAGAGGGCAGCTTTGATCTGATCGTTTCCAATCCACCCTATATCAGATCGCAGGAGATCGCAGGGCTGATGCCTGAGGTGCGAGAGCATGAACCGCATCTGGCACTGGATGGCAAGGATGATGGTCTGCATTTTTACAGAGAGATCATAAAAGGGGCAATGCTTCATCTGAAACGAGGCGGTCAGCTCTTTTTTGAAATCGGTTATGACCAGGGAGAGGCTGTACAAGCACTTCTTGCGGCAAACGGATATACAGAGATAGCAGTAGTAAAAGATTATGCCGGGCTCGACAGAGTCGTATATGGCACATTTCTTGGAGGAAGTTCAAATGTTTGATAAGTTAGAGGATTTATTGATCCGATATGAAGAGATCATGGGAGAGCTTAGTTCTCCGGGGATTGCGGATAACCAGGCAAGATTCCGCAAACTGATGAAGGAGCAGAGTGATCTGACACCTATCGTCAACGCCTATAAAGAATATAAAGAATGTAAGGAAACTGTTGCAGATTCGCTTTCCATGCTGGAGGGAGAAAGCGATGAAGAAATGCGCGAAATGCTGAAAGAAGAAATGAATACGGCAAAGAAGCGTATTGAAGAATTAGAGCATGAACTGAAGATCCTGTTACTTCCAAAGGATCCGAATGATGATAAAAACGTTATCGTAGAGATCCGTGCAGGTGCAGGTGGAGATGAAGCAGCCCTGTTTGCTGCAGAGATCTACCGTATGTATGTGCATTATGCGGAAAGCAAGCACTGGAAGGTCGAGACGATGGAAATGGAGGAGATCGGTATCGGCGGTATGAAGTCCGTTACATTCATGGTAACAGGGCAGGGTGCTTATTCCGTACTGAAATATGAATCCGGCGTACATCGTGTACAGCGTGTTCCGGAAACGGAATCCGGCGGACGTATCCATACATCCACGATCACGGTTGCAGTAATGCCGGAAGCAGAGGATGTAGATGTTGTCATTGATGATAAAGATATCAGAATTGATGTCTGCCGTTCTTCGGGAGCAGGTGGACAGTGTGTCAATACAACTGACTCGGCGGTTCGTTTGACACATATTCCGACCGGTATTGTGATCTACAGCCAGACAGAAAAATCACAGATCCAGAATAAAGCAAAGGCATTCCAGCTGCTGCGTACCAAACTGTATGATTTAGAGCAGCAGAAGGCACATGATGCGGAAGCAGAGCTTCGTAAGAGCCAGGTCGGAACAGGAGACCGTTCCGAAAAGATCCGTACTTACAACTTCCCACAGGGACGTGTAACCGATCATCGTATCAACCTGACACTGTACAAGCTGGATAAGATCATGGACGGAGATATTCAGGAGATCATAGATGCCTGCATCGCCGCTGATCAGGCAGCTAAACTCGCAAAGATGAACGAATGAGCTATTCGTGCAAAATAAAAAGGGATATGATATTCTCATTTGTGAAGAATATCATATCCTTTTTTTATTTTATAAGGATGCAAACGTCACCGAGAAGAAGCGTAGCGTATTCGAGGTGAACGTTTGCACCAAAAAATCCCCGGTTCTTTTGAACCGGGGATTTGCTATATCCGTGATTAGTTCTGCTCAAGAGCAAGTGTTCTTGTTGTCAGATCACAAACTTCTGAAGGTCCGTAATACTGGATAGCACCCGGATATGTGAAAGCTGTTTCAACAGCCCAGACATCTCTGTGTGCTTCGAAGTATTTGAATGGCTTGCCATCAAGCTCAACAAGAGCTTTTCTGATAACTGGCTTATCTTCACCGTTTCTTCTTTCCATGTTCATCATCTTTGTGATAGGCATACCACCTGCAACCCATTCTTCAGCCGGTTTAGACAGGTTAGAAACCTTTGAAAGGTATCCTGTGTAGCCATACTGGATCAGCATGAATGCGTTGTAACCAAGTGAGTAGCAGTAGTCTGCATCGAAGTTAGATGGGAATGCACATCTTCCTTCATATCCGAAGAAGTGATGCAGTGCGCTGAACTTGCCGTTGTATGTGCCTGCAGCTTTTCTCTTTGCCAGCTCGTCTTTTACAAGTGCAGAGAAGAGCTTTTCAGATTCGATCAGGGAAACCTGTACGTTTCCGTGAGGATCTCTTTCTAAGAATAACTGCTGCTGGATACCAACAGGAAGCAGATCAAATACTGCAAAGGAAGCAGGTGTCAGACCGTTTTTGATGAATTCATATTTGTCATTCCAGCTTGGAAGAGCGTTGAAGGCATCTGTCTTGCTGCCTGCAAGAAGCTCGTTGATCTCAGCGATCAGTACAGAGAATTCAGGAACGAATTCTACGATTCCTTCCGGGATGATCGCAACACCGAAGTTATCTCCGTTAGCGGCTCTCTTTTCTACAGAATCAGCAATGTAGTTTGCGATAGAAGAAAGAGACATTTTCTTTTCTTTTACTTCTTCACCGATTAAGCAGATGTTTGGCTGTGTCTCAAGTGCACATTCCAAAGCAACGTGAGAAGCGGAACGTCCCATAACTTTGATGAAATGCCAGTACTTCTTAGCAGAGTTGGCATCTCTTTCAATGTTACCGATCAGCTCTGAATATGTCTTTGTAGCTGTATCGAAACCGAAAGAAGCTTCGATGTCTTCGTTCTTCAGGTCACCGTCGATTGTCTTAGGACATCCGATTACCTGGATACCTGTGTTGTTTGCTGCCATGTACTCAGCCAGCGTGGCAGCGTTTGTGTTAGAGTCATCACCACCGATGATAACGATAGCTGTCAGACCGTTCTGCTTTGCATTTTCAGCAACGATGGCAAACTGTTCTTTTGTTTCAAGCTTTGTTCTGCCGGAACCAATGATATCAAAACCACCGGTATTTCTGTATGCATCGATGAAAGCGTCATCAAATACAACATAGTCGTTCTTTAACAGTCCGTCCGGGCCGCCCTTGAAGCCGTACAGTACGTTGTCAGGATTTGTAGCCTTTAAGGCATCGTAAAGACCTGTAATAACGTTGTGTCCGCCAGGAGCCTGTCCACCGGAAAGAATAACACCTACAACCTGCTTTTTAGCAGCGGATGTATTCTGACCCTTTTCAAATGTGATCTCCTTTTTACCGTATGTGTTAGGGAAGAGAGCTTTGATCTTATCCTGATCAGCTACGCTCTGTGTATCAGCGCCTTCCTTAACGCAGATTTCTGCGATACCATTTCTGAGCATGCCCGGAAGCTTTGGGCTATACTCATATCTTGCTTTCTGAAGTGGTGAAAGATTCATGATTGTTCTCCTTTTTCCTTTATTTTAAATATAGGGCTGCCATAAGGCAGCCCCAAAAAATCAGTTTAGATCTTATAACTGAGGACCAGCTGCTACAAGAGCTTTACCAGCTTCGTTTGTTGTATACTTAACGAAGTTCTTCTGGAATCTTTCAGCAAGGTCTTTTGCTTTTGCTTCCCATTCAGAAGCATCTGCATATGTGTCACGAGGATCAAGAATTCCGGAATCTACTCCAGGAAGTTCTGTAGGAACTTCGAAGTTGAACATAGGAATTGTCTTTGTAGGAGCTGTCTTGATGTCGCCATTTAAGATAGCATCGATAATTCCACGTGTATCTTTGATTGTGATACGTTTTCCTGTTCCGTTCCATCCTGTATTTACAAGATAAGCTTTAGCGCCGTTAGCGTTCATCTTCTTAACAAGCTCTTCGCCGTATTTTGTAGGATGCAGCTCTAAGAATGCCTGTCCGAAGCAAGCTGAGAATGTAGGTGTTGGCTCTGTGATTCCACGCTCTGTACCAGCAAGTTTTGCTGTGAATCCTGATAAGAAGTAGTACTGTGTCTGTTCTGGTGTCAGGATAGATACTGGAGGAAGTACGCCGAACGCATCTGCTGATAAGAAGATTACGTTGTCAGCTGCAGGACCTGCAGATACACCATTTACCTCTGCTGCAATGTTGTTGATGTGAGAGATCGGATAAGAAACACGAGTATTCTCTGTTACGCTCTTATCATTGAAGTCGATCTTTCCGTCTGCTGCAACAGAAACGTTCTCAAGAAGAGCATCTCTTCTGATTGCGTTATAGATATCCGGTTCAGATTCTTTGTCAAGACCGATAACTTTAGCGTAGCATCCACCTTCAAAGTTGAATACACCGTTGTCATCCCAGCCGTGCTCATCATCACCGATCAGACGTCTCTTTGGATCTGTAGAAAGTGTTGTCTTACCTGTTCCTGAAAGACCGAAGAAGATAGCTGTATGCTTTCCTTCCATATCGCAGTTAGCAGAGCAGTGCATAGAAGCGATACCCTTAAGTGGTAAGTAGTAGTTCATCATAGAGAACATACCCTTCTTCATTTCTCCGCCGTACCATGTATTGATGATAACCTGTTCTCTGCTTGTGATGTTGAATGCTACACATGTCTCAGAGTTAAGACCAAGCTCTTTGTAGTTTTCAACTTTAGCCTTAGAAGCATTGTATACAACGAAATCAGGCTCGAAGTTCTTTAATTCTTCTTCTGTAGGTTTGATGAACATGTTTGTAACAAAGTGAGCCTGCCAAGCAACCTCAACGATGAAACGAACTGCCATTCTTGTATCAGCGTTTGCGCCACAGAATGCATCAACTACGAATAATCTCTTGTTGCAGAGCTCTTTCTTAGCGATATCTTTTACTGTTGCCCATACGTTTTCTGGCATTGGATGGTTATCATTCTTGTAGGCATCAGATGTCCACCATACTGTGTCTTTAGAGTTCTCATCCATAACGATGTATTTGTCTTTAGGAGAACGGCCTGTATAGATACCTGTCATAACGTTAACAGTATCAAGCTCTGTGTTCTTTCCTACTTCATAACCCTCGAGACCAGCTTTTGTCTCTTCTTCGAAAAGCATTTCGTAAGAAGGGTTGTAGACAACTTCAGTTGTTCCGGTAATACCGTACTTTGTTAAATCGATGTTTGCCATTTTTTTTACCTCTTTCTTTATAGTATTATTGCATCACCTGCAGAGCAGGTAATAAGCCTTTTTATAGAGAAGTCGCAGTTATGCGCTCTCCGCTTCTTATTATACATTATAAACGCGTAAAATCAATAAAAATATTTGAAATTATAGGAGAATTTGGCATAACTAACAATTAAGAATAAAAGGCTGTGAAAAACGGTAAACGGAATGTAAATATTCTGTAAAGCAGGTTGCAAATGAAAAAAGGCGGTGTTATACTGCTTTCGTATTCAAATAACAGGAGGTGACAGGCATGGACAGCCCTGACGGTAATAGTCGAAGTACGAAATACGGTGTAAGTTCTGAAAAAGAATACAGATGGCTGCGTATGTCTGATCTGCAGCTGTTTTTGGATCATGGGAAATTCAGAGAAATTTCCTGTTATTTGTCATGCTGAAATTGAGGTAATGACAGAATATTGTATCTTTTTCCCTGCACCGTATGAATTGTTCTATGGTGCATTATTTTTTTAATAAGGAGGAAGATACGATGACGAAGTATGTAGAAGAACTGATCCGGATCATCCGCAGCAATCTTTCCAAGGAAGAACTGGCTGACCGGTTATCCGATTACCATGATAATGATATTGCAGAAAGTCTGGAGTCTCTGACCGAGCAGGAACGTAAAAAACTGTATGCGGCACTTGGCATGGAACGCATGGCAGAGATATTTGCGTATGTAGACGATGCGGAGCCGTATTTAAAGGAATTGTCACTGGAAAGCGTGGCAAGACTTGTTTCCGAAATGGATTCCGACGATGCGGTTGATATGCTCGAAGAGCTGGACGAAGAAGAAAAGAGCAAGATCCTTGCCATGCTGGACGAAGAAGCGGGAGAGGATGTCAAGCTGCTTTTGTCTTATGAGGACGATGAAATCGGTAGTCTGATGACGACAAATTTCATCGTGATCCATAAGGATCTGACTGTCAGACAGGCAATGCGTGAGCTTGTCAAGCAGGCGGGAGAAAACGATAACATTTCCACGATCTATGTAACAGACAGGGAAGGCAAGTTTTACGGAGCCATTGAACTGCAGGATCTGATCATTGCCAGGGAATATACCGCGCTTGACGATCTGATCAGTAAATCCTATCCGTATGTCATGGATCATGAAAAGATCGGTGACTGTATCGAAAAGATCAAGGATTATGCGGAGGATTCCATTCCTGTTCTTTTGGAAGATCACAGTATTGCAGGTATTATCACAGCGCAGGATATCATTGAGGTTGTCGATGACGAAATGGGTGATGATTATGCAAAGCTTGCCGGTTTGACTGCAGAAGAGGATCTGCATGAGACGACAAAGGAAAGCATGAAAAAAAGACTGCCATGGCTGATCATCCTGCTGTTTCTCGGAATGGTGGTATCAACCGTGGTCGGTGCGTTTGAAACGGTTGTTGCGGTCTTACCGATCGCCATGTGTTTCCAGTCCCTGATACTGGATATGGCGGGAAATGTCGGAACGCAGTCACTTGCCGTAACGATCCGTGTGCTCATGGACGAAAATCTGACAACAAAACAGAAGTTCCTTTTAATAGGAAAGGAGTGCAAGATCGGATTTTTCAACGGGGCATTCCTCGGTATTCTGGCATTGATCTTTTTAGGACTGTATATCTTCCTATTTAAACACTACAGTATTGTATTCTCTTTTTTTATCTCCGGTTGTGTCGGTGCATCCCTGATCGGTGCAATGGTGGTGTCCAGCCTTGTCGGTACGATCGTTCCGATGCTGTTTAAAAAGATAGGAGTTGATCCTGCAGTTGCTTCCGGCCCATTGATCACAACGATCAATGATCTGGTTGCGATTGTGGTATATTACGGACTGGTCATGCTCATACTCATTGATATGCTGCATCTGGCAGGGTAGGAAGAACGTGAAAATCTAGCAACATATTGCTATAATATAGAAGGAAAGGATCACGTGGATCATGGGAGAGTACGAAACACTTACACATACATTTGAGCCGGTTTACAATGCGGATTCGGAAATATTGATCCTTGGCACTTTCCCATCTGTAAAATCCAGACAGCAGCATTTTTATTACGGACATCCGCAAAATCGTTTCTGGAAAGTGCTTGCTGCGGTTACAGAAGATGTGCTGCCCACCACGATCGAAGAAAAGAAAGCATTCCTGCTTCGGAATCATATTGCAGTCTGGGACGTGATCAAAAGCTGCAGCATCATTGGTTCCAGTGACAGCAGTATCAAGGATGTTGTACCGAATGACATTGCAGGGCTGCTGAAAAAAACGAAGATCCGCATCATAGCCGGGAATGGAAATAAAGCGTGTGAGCTGTATGAGAAGTATTGTCAGGAACATACAAAAGCTGAGATCAGACGCCTGCCATCAACAAGTCCCGCGAATGCCGCATGGGATTTTGACAGATTATGTGCCAGTTACAGACAGCTATTTGTGCAAAATATTGCTTTACAAGAATTATGAGGATACGTATAATACAACTTATATGATGAATGCATGGCAGACTACAGGGATCGGAATTTACTGATCTGTAGGAAGCAGACGTTAACTAAGAGAAAAAGGAGAAAAGGTTCACATGAAAAAAGAAACCGTGATCGTGTTAGATTTTGGTGGACAGTATAATCAGCTTGTGGCAAGACGTGTCCGTGAGTGCAATGTGTACTGTGAGATTTATTCTTATCGAACAGACATTGCAAAGATTAAGGAAATGAACCCGAAGGGTATTATCTTAACAGGAGGGCCAAACAGTTGTTATGAGCCGGATTCTCCTACGTATTCCAAGGAACTTTTCGAGCTTGGTATTCCGGTACTCGGACTTTGCTACGGTGCACAGCTTATGATGCATGTGCTGGGAGGAAAGGTCATTACACCGGAAGTCGGTGAATATGGCAAGACAGAGATCAACTATATGGAAAATGCGGTTCTGTTTAAAGGGCTTCCTTCCAAGTCCATTTGCTGGATGAGCCATTTTGACCGTATTTCAGAGCTTGCTCCGGGATTTGAGGTTGCTGCTTATACAGCAGACTGCCCGATCGCCGCAGCACAGAATGTAGAGAAAAATCTGTATGCGATCCAGTTCCATCCGGAAGTTCTGCATCTGTCTCTTATACACATCTGACG
>ERZ1027256.751-NODE-751-length-11114-cov-17.714260_pt1 | contig 11114 bp, 25 predicted proteins | sample MGYA00519242_ERZ1027256 | MGnify/ENA primary metagenome ERZ1027256 (study PRJEB26926, sample SAMN06164394) | human gut metagenome | biome: ENVO:00009003; feature: ENVO:2100002; material: ENVO:00002003 | host: Homo sapiens | place: USA | collected 2012 ...
AAGTCGGGGCTTTGTGCGTAAAAGAAAGAAGGGGTGCATTTTGACACACCTTCTTGCAGTGTTCCTGATATTCTTTTCTATTCATGGTTGTATCTTTCTTTTAACTCTTTCAAAACAATCTCCATACCTTCATCCAGCCCTTTCTTGTAACCGGACATATGCTCACCTATGTTGTAGACCAAGCATCCTGCAACGATAAGAATAACTCCTATAGCCCTATGCCAATAGGGAAAGGATACACTGAACGGCGAAAATGTCAATCGGAAATGCCCGATAAATAATGCTGATATGATGAATATCGCAAGAAAAAATATTAGGTTTGCTTTCATAATCATATAAGTTTTAATATTTCTCAAAATTTGGGATTTGTAAATAGAAAGAGTTTCGAGACATGGGAAGCCAACACTTTTGCTCCTCATTGCACGTATTCCAATTATCTTCCCCAAATTCATCATTTAATGCTTCCACTATCTTATAGGCTACATCTTTTACAAAACGAGTATTAAGTATCCTCTTGCCTTTAATAACGATTGTAGGTGTATAGAGTGAAATTTTATACTCCCCACCGTTTTCTATCGACCAGCTACCTTGTGCTACTGTAATGTGCGGATTGGTTTCATTCTTATACTCTTGTACTATACTTAGATAGCCATTAAAATAGTTGGCTATTAGTTCCGACTTATATACTTTTAGCCCCGTTGCTTTTTCTAAAAGTTTTCTAAGCCTATAAGCATCATTTACAACAGGGTCCATTCTCATATAAGTTTTAAAGTTTCTTGTATTCCGGCTTCAAGCGCTTCCTCGTATGCGTCCCAATTCCCACCATCGTTAGGCCCTTTGGAATTATCGTCTTCCATCCATGTACCGCTATCGGCTTTTACGATAGCATAGCCATAACCACAAGCGTTACGGTATATTTCAATATGCAGGTTCTTGGTTTTACGCAGCCACTTTTGGGCGATATACAATGTTGGACACAAAAATTCAACTGGTTCGCCATCTATTTCCGTACAACACGACATACTTTGCGGAAGGTCATATTTTGTAATAACCTTATTGCAGCCTATTATGTGTTCACACTTCCAATTGAAGCCCTTATCTTTCAGCAGCTTCGCAGCCTCTAATGTCACAAGTTCTTCGGTCATGGCTATTGTCTTTTCAAATTAATAATCTTCGTTTCGTAGTTGCCAACCCCCCTTTTATGGGTACGGATAATCACTATACTATCATTGAGATAAGTCACGCTTCCCTCAATTGTACGGTGTTCTATAGGGTATTCTCCAGAGTTATTGCACCCGAATAGTGCAACTGTTGCCAAAAGGATAATTATTTTCTTCATACTTTAAAGTGTTCAATCAGTTCGTTTACGGTAGCCTTGTGAATGGTATCTGTGTTAATGTCAACATCATTGTAAGCCCAATAGGTAGAGAACTTGATTTCAGGACACAAAATCCATTTATTTCCATCGGTAAACCATTGAAACTTATCTGTATCATCCCTTAATGCAGCGATAGCCAAGAAAAGCTCTTCGTTGGTTCTGCAATCAACACTATCGGTTTCGTCAGGATGTGGAATGTTACTGAAAAACTCAACACTATATAGACTGTATTCGGGTCCAGTGAAAATACATAAATCTTCGTTAAGTTCCGCCCCAAATAATCTATATCCCAACTCCTCCAACTTCTTCCGAAGCTCCGGTGTATTCTTTCTTATGAAACACGGTGTTGTAAATCCCATAGTTATTCCTCCTTATCTATCTTAATATCTGTTACTTTGCCACAATTGATAAAATAATCATCATGACCCGCGCCAAACATATCACAAATAAGATAATCGCTATTATCGCATTTATTCCGTAACGAACATTTTAAACAATAATCATGTTTCGCTTCCTTCAATTCATGTAGCACTCCGTCTATTATTATTCCGTTCTTTATTTCCATGATTATTTTCTCCTATGCGTTTTACGGTTTTTATTCTTCTTCCTGCGTTTCGCAATCTGCTTATTTGTACACCTATCATATTTTGGGCGATATTTTTTCATTTTGGGTGCATCACACGGTTCTAAAGGAGAAATATCACTATATGGATTGTAAATCTTATAATAAGTATTTTCGTTCCACGAAATTTCATTCTGCATATTTATCCCTCCTTCTTTTTAAGGCTTATATCAACTGATAACCTATCGGAAATTTCCATGATTACAACGTTAAGATTATATTGGTTTTTATATGCTCTATGGGGGAAACAGCTAACGCAGATTTATCCTTTTCTCTGCATATATAAAACATGTGCTGACTTTTAAACCCGTTTCGGTTTCAAGTTTTTCCAGAATATGAGCTATCTCCATTTCGGCTTTCGCTTTCTTGTTTTTTGCTTCTTCTATATCCATGGTTATTTCCCTTTCAATTTCTTTATTAGTGCATCGGCTGCTCTCAAGGAACCTATTGCAATATCATCATAAGTTTCACTGTCATCGTTTATTCCTAAAGCAATACAATACCCTTGCATAGCGGATTTTGCCAATTCATAACGCCTTTGCTCCCAATCAATAGTTTCAAAATTATCAAAGAAGTCGAGTTCTGACACTTTGAAATACCTACCTTTCACTAAGGCAGTCCCAACGTCGAATAAGCCTTCAACCTCTACAATCTCTCCAGTCTCTTTTATTCTCGCTTTCATTATTTACCCTCCTTTTCAACATATCCGTTTTTAATACACCAGCACAGCATCTCGTAGGCTGCGTCAATAAGTTTTTCTGAACTAAAACTTGCACATTCATGTTCTGCATTTATACGAGCATATTTAATCTTCCATTCATTCTTTCGCCTATCCATAACTTCTAATGTAAGCCAATAAACCTCGTCAATTATTGGAGGAAGCTTATCGAGAATATCCTGCAAAGTGTAAGTGGGAATTATTTCCCAAAATGCACTATCTCGTTTTTGATTAATTACATCTTCATATATTTCAAGTTCCCATTTTGCATTTTTATAAGAAAGAGCGTAACACCAACACATGCTTCCATCGCTTGTATCCAACCCAAGCTCCTGCAAATGTTCCATCTGTTCGACTGATAATACATATTTTGATTTCATAATCATTGCTTTTTATTAGGTATTAAATCATCCAAATACGCCCATTCTTCAATGGCATCTTTGGAACACTCGTAATCATCGCACTCTTCATCGTCCCAGCACTGCTCTGTTACATTCCAATAGCGGACACCGTAACCAGTTCCAGTGCTTAATTTCCCATATACAAGGCATGGTATCTGCGGATAATGTTCATTTTCGTATTCTCCATGAGCTTGTGGCACTTCATCTTTGGTCTTATGCCACACGCTATTAATGCGCCATTCAGCACCAGCTATATAAGCCCGTTCTGTTACATCAAGTACTGCATCGCGAGCACCGGCATCATAATTATCTTCTTCAAAGTTTATCTCAAAATCGCTTGATTCCAATATCTTTTGGAGATAGTTGTAGGCTGCTTCTTCTACTGTCTGTTTCATAATCAATGACTTTTAATTTTCTTATATTTACCACACTTCTTGCAGAAATAGTGACGGACGGTGTACCAACTGCTATTACCCCAATCATCAACAACTTCAACTCTCCTCTCAAATAAGTATTCCCACTCGTGGCAACAGAACCATTTCTTTATAATGGCATCAATTAAATGCTTCATAACCAACTGTTCTCCTTTACAATTCTACCATCGTCTAACAACGTGTATAGTTTACCCTTATATGCCAGAGCGAAACACCATTGGCGGGCATACTTCAAATACTGATGCAATTTGTATCTATGCTGGTATTTCTGCATCTCTTTTTCTATTCTTTTCTTCATGTTCTTCGATTTAATATTTCCCTTTCAATGATTTTCTTTGCATTAAAGCCGAATAAGCCTTTCTTTTGCTCATGAAAATCCGCAATAGGTATTTCGTTTATATAGTAATAGAAAGCTTCGTAACCGTCTGCAAAGTTGCGAGCAAGAAACCCATTAGGGTGAGTGTTCATATATCTTTCAACGGCTATTATCACTCTTTGGGCATAACCGGGAAACATCTTAAACTCTAATTGCATCTGCTTGTAATTGCAGAGAGGACAGCCGACACAACCGTGACGGCTCAAATTATATGGAGCGTCATAATACTTTGAATATGGCAATCCGTATTTTCGGATATAGCTCCAAACATCTTCTTCCGACCATGTAAGAATAGGAAGAATATGTTTGGCGCCTTTCATCCACTTACGGGTGTCACACTGTTCTGGTTCATAATCTTTCCGGTTTCTACTTTCCGAAGCCCTCATGCCCTCAATGCTTCTTTTCCCAATGCCATACCGTTCTTTTAACTCCTCGCAGCAGAACCGACGTAAACGAGAGGGGAAACCTTTCTCCTCAATCAGCTTAAAGAAAGATTTCTTTGGGTGCATTATCTGAACTTGTGGATAGTTTTTCTTTATAAAGTTGATTGTTCCGGGTGGGTCTACTGTAGTATTGGCATATATTGCATCATATACAATGCCCGCACGTTCGGCAAGGTCAAGTATGACGACGCTATCTTTTCCACCTGAAAAGCCAAGATTTAGAGGCTTATCCTGATATATACTTCGAAGGAAGTCTATTGATTGTTGTTCTTTCTTATCCATTTACTCTATTTCTTTTATTCCGTTCCCGATTGTCTTCCGAAACACACATTTTGCACCATGATGTCTTGATGTGATACACCTTTCCGTTGCGATAGATTGTCCTGTCATAGAAGCAGGATAGTAAAAGCTGTCTTTTGCAGCGGCTGCACACCTTGCGTTCTACACCGTCCACCATCACCCGGTTCCTCGGTTTCCGTTTCACTATCTCGCACGGACCGCATTCGGATGCACCGTACTTCCGGCAATAGGCAAGGGAATGCTTGACACATTTCGCGAAAGAGGTGCAATCGGAGCGGGGGACTGTCTGATGGATGTTCATACTATTTGCCTTTTTCTATAGATTCTATTGCCAGGAATATCTCATACATTACTTGTGGCGTATTTCCATACATATCCACCAGCTAATTTCCTTTTCCCTTTACATACATCACAAATATGTGCGGCATTTATCCTAGTGATTCGGGAGGCGTCATTTAAAACTTCAAATCTGTTTATCAAATTCCCATCAACCGATAATTGCAATACAGGCTTCCTTGTTTTCTCTATCAATAAAAAATTCCTTTTACCGTAGTTACAATTATACGATTCGCTACACCATTCGAGATTGTCAACATTATTATTGGTTTTTATTTCATCTTTATGGTTTACTTGTGGTAGATTTTTTCTATTTTCTATAAACGCTTTCGCGACAAGCCTATGCACCAAACAAGTCTTCTTTTTCCCTCTTAATATTAAATTAACTTTTAAATATCCATTTGTCGCTATTGTGGGAGATAAAACCTTTCCATGATATATATGATTCCCTAAAAACATACTGACGCTTCTAATACGTCCATGACTACTGACTTCATATCTTCCATCATAACCTTCAATAGTTTTCCATTCTTCCATTTTCTACAATATTTATTGCTCTAAAAATTTCATATATAACCTGTGGTAAAATCGCATTGCCGTATGCCTTTATCGATTCCTGCCGCCACTTTGAAAAGGCAATACCGTCCAATCTGGTGGAAATCCCATCATCTCGGCTACAAACAGGGGATTGAGTAGGGAAGTTTTCCCAATCAGGCGGGCACACAAATGGTTCAGTTCTGATGTCCGGGGACTGCCGTCTTTCCGGTCCTTTGCCGTTCCGGGATTGTGACAACTTGTCGTTGGTGTAGGTAACATTCCGTGGAAATCCATGAAATCCATTAGGCCATTCGGACGATTGCTTCCGTTTCTTCGACTCGCCATCGTTTTTGCACCTGCATTTTTCAAATCCTTCACCCGTTTTGCATGGTGTATGTCGGTAGACATCGGAGTTGGGAGCAGCCCTACCGGATAGAATGTTGTTTTCCCATTTTCGTTGCATACCTTTAACCCCTGCGTCTGCACGGTGGGCAATAAAGAAGACACGGTCTCTTCTGTGCGGCGCTCCGACGGCACAAGCCGGAATAACAACCGGTTGGACGGAATATCCTTCACGTTCAAGGTCGTTACACACTGTTTCGACGACGTATTCCTGCCGATGCAATATTCTTTCTCGGTCAACCTCTCCGAACAGAGATTCTTCACGTCCCAACGGAGTTTCACTACCTGGCTGTACCATCGTGAGGATTCCAGCAACGTTTTCACCAACAATCCAATCGGGCTGAATCTCCCGTATCGCTCGTAGCATTTCCGGCCAGAGGTAGCGGTCATCTTCCGCTCCCTTTCGCTGTCCTGCGCAAGAAAAAGGCTGGCATGGGAAACCTCCGGTGAGGACATTGATTTTTTCCCGCCACTCTGTAAAATCTGTTTTCGTGATGTCTTCATAACTTTTGCTGTTTGGAAACCAATAATCAAGTATTTTTCTCCCGAACGGGTTTATTTCACAATGGAACACGTTTTTCCAGCCCATTATTTCGGCAGCTATTTCCGGACCACCGATGCCGCTAAACAGAGAGCCGTGTGTCAATCTTTCACTCATTCTTCTGATTCTTTAGGTTTCCAATCAGACGGTAATTTTGCCCACTCGCGGAACTTGGCGTCGAAGTCGTCCATGTCCCTGAACATATCCATCTTCGATTTCTCTGTCTCTACGAGTGAGGAGAATTCCAGAAAGTACAAATCTGCGCTTTTAACGAAATTGTTGTGCAGCTTCTTCAAGTCTCCAAGCAGAAGACCATTTTTAGCAATTAAATCACTCGCTTCCTCTACTAAGTTATTGGCTTCACAGTTCAGCAGGTGTGCAGCAGATAGCAACATGTTCATTCTGTCAAGGCTACCATTGGCTACGGCGGCGTCAATTAGTTGTTTTCTTGGTTTCATAATCGTGTATCTTTTTTCATCAGTTACAAGTCAGTCCTTAAACAATAGTCCGCTATCCAGTAGCAGACAAAATAAAAAGCGGCATACGCTGTCAGGATTGACAGAATAGTCGCTATCAGTTTTATATCTTTCATCTTCGGCTTTCCCCCTCGATTTTTATCACATTAAACATCTCTTTCACCCGGTCGGCTATATAGGCTCCATACCGTTGAGAGAACTCCTTGTCCGGGTCAAGATTGGTAGTCATGTGGGTATAGAAATTATATCGCTGCTCATAACGAAGTTGTAAAACGGTCTGAATGGCATTTATGCCCGTACCAAAGTGTTTGGCATCCATAGGCTCCCGTCCTACTTCGTCAATGGCAAGATTGTGCATACATGACCTATCTGTGTACAGGCTCAACCCGATAATACCTTTCTCGGCAAACTGTAAGGCAATCTCGGCAGCACTGGTAAACTGAAAGGTCAATCCAGCATCCGCGCCGCCAATACAATAACGGGCAATTTTTGCCGCATAGTTCTGTAGCCCTTTCAGCAAAGTGGACTTGCCCACTCCGATAGAGCCGTGTAATAATAATCCCTTGCTTACATCCAATACTCCGGGAATCCCCCAAACCCATTGATAAAGGGCTTTCAATAATTGGCGATTACTATCATCAACCATAAAGACTGGCGAGATTGTTTTCATAGATGCAACGAGTTGATTACGCCAATATATGTCAGCCTGTTCCCTACTCCATTGCTTCTGATTAACCTTATTTACCGAAGACGATTGATTGGATGCCGGCGGAGCTTTCGTCCGGTTCTGTATCAGTTTTCCGATTGCTTCCATTTCTCGCTTGAGATATAATTTCATTAAACTTAGAATTGATATTAGTTACGCTGAAATTATCAAATATCCACCCCTCTTTGACCGAGGAAAGAAGGTATTGAAGGGCATACAACAGAGAATCATCGGAAACGTCCATTTTCTTTTGCTCTCTTTGGAATTTGAGCTTATTCAAGAGCTGGGACATAGCCCCGGCATCCTTGGCTGTCCAGTAGTAGTCAGCCCCGAAGGTTTCCCTAAAATGCTGTTCAAATAGCAAACGGGCTTTTGAATTAATCTCTTTAGGCTTATTTTTCTTGCCTCCCCCCTTGGGGGGTGTGGGGGGAATATTATTATCTTCTTCATCTTTCTTTTTATTATTGCCCTTAGCTTGCCCCAATTCTTCTATTTTTTGAGCCATTTTTTCTGTGGTTGCCCTTAACTCTGCCCTTAGTTCGCCCAAAGCATGATTTAATCCGCTGATTTCTTTGTTGTTGTCTATGCCCTTATCTACGTCTCTTTGCCTGCCCTTGACCGGATTATATTCATCATAGTTACATAAAGTAATTACGGTCATACCTTGTTTATTACAAGTCGTTATCATACCTCTTTTTTTAAGTTTGGCAAGGAAATAGCGCACTTTCTTTTCAGACCATTGCCAACGCTTCATCAAAAACGATACGGATGCTGGATATTGACCTCTTGTATAAGAGATTTCCCGACCTCCGATAAGTTCGCTGTACGCCTTGTCGGTTGCCTCAAATCGTGCGCTCTGAATCAAGTCGAGCCACGCTTCGCATTCCGAAAACTTACGGGCTACTTTCCACATTTCATTCGAGAAAAACTTGCGGCTTAGCCTCAAAAATCCTTCGTCCATAGTCTTAGAATCTCACGTTAGTTAATTGCCTTCCGTTAGAGAATACAGCCCATTTCCCATTTCCGCTATCAAACAACCGTAAGTCCGATACCTCTCCGAAACGTTTGATATTACCGCATAAATAGAGGACGTATTTGTTGTTACGTCCTCTTGTCTTTATATTTCCATACATATCCATAAGATGATTTTTGATAATTTTTACAACAAGCACATATAGCTCTTACTGGTACATTTGATTTTCTCGAAGCCTCCATTAATGAAGGATATTCCGCTATCATATCCCCATGCAATGAGTATTGTATAACACTGATAGCACCATGCCTATTTGTTTGCGCTCTTGCTCTTCTCTTAATACAAGTGCCATAATTCGTGTTGTACTTTGCATCACACCATTCCAAATTTGTGGCTCTATTGTCTGCTTTCTTTTCGTTCTTATGATTAACGAAAGGCAATTCTTTAGGATTCGGTATAAATGCTTTTGCTACCAGTCTGTGAACAGAATGATAGCTTCTTTTACCATTCTTGCGTAAATAAATCATTCGATAGCCATTTGAATTTGCACATGAGAGTATTTTATCTTGTGACAATCCTTTTTTAGCAAATGCTTTTACTCTACCTAAATTTGACACTTGGTACAATCCTTCGTACCCTATAACATCTTTCCAAATTTCGTCCATAATTATTTCATTTAAGAGTGAATAATAAAGGCAGTCTTTAAAGTCGTGCGAAGACTGCCTTTTGATAATCGTGTTAAGAATTACACTGCAAGCATATCAATACACGCAGCATGATGATTCACGCCCTTATAATGCTGAGAGAACTCTCTAAATTGGTCTAACAACCCCATCTGTATGATAAAAGAATATAATTCATTCTTAGCTTCTTTCTCAATATCAAACCGCTTTTGTACTTCACTTAAAAAGTCGCTGAATACTGGTATTGAATGTGTATTTGAGCATTCAATCTCAACTGTTGCCATACTTTTCTTTTTCATTGTCATGCGATTTTAATAAGGTTACACTTCTTAAAACATCTGTATTCTTCTTTCTCTGTGTCCCAGTACACTTGCAGATTGTCATTCGGCTTTCTGCCTGTACCTTTTACCTCACCGATAAGATTCTCTTTGAGAGTACCAAAGGCTTGGCGTAGCGTGCCATCGGTCTTTTTGAAGTAGAACTCTACTATCTTCACTTTCAAAGCCGCTTTCAGCTTTAAATTAGCCCATGCGCATTTCAATGCTTCGCTCATTGAATAACCGTTCTTGCGAACGAACGACCATGCCATTTGCATAACCTCTTTCATCTGACTTCTAAATTTTGTGCTCATACTCTTATATTTTATGTGTTATTACTACTCTGTTGTACTTTGATGATGCAAATGTATAATCTTAATTATTCATTTCAAAGAAAAAGAATATATATAATTATTCGTTTAACACTAATTAGTATAAGTATGATTATACACATTATTATAAAAGAGTATATTTGCAGCAATTAAAATACATGATTATGAACAGAATAAAAGAAATCTTAAAAGAGAAAGGTATAACCCAACAAGAATTGGCTGACAAATTAGGTGTTACAAGAATCTCAATAGTAAAAACATTAGCAGGTAATCCATCACAAGAAACTCTTGAAAGAATTGCTAATGCCCTAAATGTACCTATGTGGCAACTTTTTGCATCACCAAATGAAGTAAAACAAACGGGAAATTCTCTTATATGTCCTAATTGTGGTACCCCCCTTGAACTCAAAATCAAAGAGTAAAGAAAGAGAGCGTTTCACAACGCCCCCAATCCAAAACACATAAAATATAATATCTTTAGAATCTAACATTGGTTAGCTGTTTGTCTTTATTCCAAACAGACCATTTCCCATTTCCTCCATCAACTAATTTCAAATCCTCAACCTTACCAAATCTACTTATATTGCCTGCCAAATCCACAATCCAGCCACATTCTTTGGAAGGATGCGGGCGGATGGCACGACCGACTATCTGATACCACATAGCAAGTGACATTGTAGGACGTGCCATAACAACTGTATCAAGTTCCGGATAGTCAAAGCCGGTGGTTAATACCCCGACATTCGCCACTACCGAAATTTCACCAGCCTTGAATGCTTCAAGTATCCTTTCGCGCTCACCTTTTGGGGTGTCACCCGAAACGATTGCGGCTCCGGGTATAGACCAGGTAAGCCGCTCCGCTTCTTTCAGAAAACGGGTAAAGACTAAAATACCTTTCCGTTTTCCTCCGGCTTTGGGATTCATCAGTCTTTGGACAATATGAACGAGATAGCCGTAAAAGTCTATCCGTTCATATTCTCTTTGAACTGACCTATCTGTATAGTCGGCACCAGTAGTATTTACTTTCAAGTTAAGTTCGTTCCATCCCGAAGGATTCATTGGATAGTAATTCAACTTCGCCAAATAGCCCATATCTAATAGGGTTGATACCTGTACATGATAAATGACCTCTGAAAAGA
>ERZ1027256.758-NODE-758-length-11081-cov-5.817794_pt1 | contig 11081 bp, 9 predicted proteins | sample MGYA00519242_ERZ1027256 | MGnify/ENA primary metagenome ERZ1027256 (study PRJEB26926, sample SAMN06164394) | human gut metagenome | biome: ENVO:00009003; feature: ENVO:2100002; material: ENVO:00002003 | host: Homo sapiens | place: USA | collected 2012 ...
GATCTGCGCATGTCTCGTGGGCTCGGAGATGTGTATAAGAGACAGCAGCTTTATAAAAGCGACCGAATTCATAACACGGCAGGAAAAACATTGTTCTGACAAGAAGTTTCACTATACCGTTAATTGCAGTCTGATTTTCTATTGCAGTGTTAATTCCTATCATTCCGATTGCGAGATACACTATCAAAACTATAAATTCATTGTCAAGGTGAATCAGTTTCAAAAATTTTCTGAACAGCACATTTATTATACAAACCAAAAACAGCGGGTACACAAACCATGAACCGAGGTTATATTGAAAAGCCTCACCGTCAACAAACGGCATAACAAAAAGATTGTATAAATCAGGCTTTGCACCTATAGTAAATCCAAACAAACCGAGAAATGCAACCATACCACCGTAAAATATATTCCACAGATACGCAGGAATAAGAAGCCGCTTTGTTCGTTTCCATATGTATTTTCCGACATTTTCTTCATAATCGGTTTTGTAAAAATATCCCGATATAAATACAAACAGTGCCAAATTATACGAATACGGCGGAAACCAGTTATAAGCAAGTTCCATTCCGCCATGATAACAATGTCCGGACACGATAATTATAATTCCGATTGCCGACAAAAGTTTGAATTGCAAATTCACCCCTCCGTCAGTATTAACGCTACGCAAATTTCTATCCTTTTTCAAAATTCAACTCTCCTTAATTTTTGATTTATATTAAATATTACGGCTTGCTTTTCCCTTTTACTTTGTTAAATCATATCTCAAAACAGCACTGTAAACTTCAATTGTGCAAAAAATGTAAAAAAATCGACAAAAATTGTACTCTATAATTCTTATTTACGGAAGCAGCTTCAAACCTTATTAGCTTTAAACCTTATTTAAATTTTTTGATAATAAAAGTTTCAAATTCCTGCAACACAAGGCCAAAGTATAATAACGGAATTAACGCAAATACGGCTAAAACATAAAATTCAATACAAAACAAAAATGCTATCCTTTTTCTTGGCATAACGCCTTAAAGAAGAATAGCATTTTTTAGAATATTTGATTTTAATCAGGTAAAAATAGTGGGTTTTTAGGTAAAAATTCGGTTGTCTAAAATTACCGAAACTATAAATTCATTATTCTTCTCCGAAATAACTACATCTCCCCCATACTTCTGGGCAATACTTTTTACTATAGAAATTCCCTTGCCGTGATTTTTCTTATCTGCCTTATCAGTATACAACAAAGGATTTTTAGACAATACAGAATCAATAATTTTATTTTTGCATTTGAAAAATGCAGTTTGTAAAAACAGCCGTGCAAGAGGAATGTTCCGGTTTTACGGTGCAAACAGAACAGGGTGATTTTCAGGCAGAATTGCACATAACCGCTAAAACAGAATATGTTTAAGACGGTGTAATACTGTAAAACATGAAACATCCTCATAGATTTAAAAATCAAGGACCACCCAAGAAAAAATAGGCGGTCCTTGATTTTAGAGAGATTTTATTTTTAAAGGAGTTAGAAATCAGCTTATTTTATTTGTTTATACCAAAAATATACTTCGTAGTTTGTGTATAGTTTTCGTTTGCTTTTAATATTGTCGTAGGAAAATTCTTGTGATTTACAGCATCGGGAAAGCCTTGGGTTTCAAGACAAAACGCTGGGTTTTCTCCGTATGTTGCTGAATCCTTTCCCATATTGGACAAAACATCGACATAATTTGCTGTATATACATGAACACCTTTCTGAGAAGTATAGCATTTTAATGTGATTCCGCTATCAATACCCTCAGCTTCGGCCGCAAGCACAAATTCTTCATCAGAATGATTCAGCACAAACATATGATCAATACCGTTTGCAAAACCAATCTGCTCGTTTTTTCTGTCAATACCATTTCCAATTAACTTGGGTTCGGTAAAATCAAACGATGTATTCTTAACGGGAGTTATCTCTCCTGTGGGATTGAGGTTTGAATTTATCGGTATGAAGGAATTTGCATTTATTTTCAGCTTGTGATTTTCTGTAACTTTACCGCTTTTATGTCCGTTAAGATTGAAATATGAATGATTGGTCAGATTACATATTGTGTCTTTGTCGGAAACTGCCGACCATTTTATCGTAAGTACATTTTCATCATCAAAAGTGTAGCGTACAAAAACTTTCATATTTCCGGGATAGCCCTCATCACCGTCGGGACTATCAAGCATAAATAGAACTGTATTTGGAACTTTATCATCAACTACCGCAAGCCACACTTTGCGGCTAAAGCTGTTAAATCCGCCGTGTAGATGGTTACTCCCATTGTTTACAGGTAGCTGATAATCTTCTCCGTTAAGAGTAAACTTGCCGTAAGCAATTCTTCCGCAACATCTTCCGACAGTAGCACCGAAGTATGTTCCGTCAAATTCATAACCGTCAATGTGCTCATAACCGAGAACTACATCTCTAATACTACCGTTTTTGTCGGGAACTTTTATCGAAACGACACTTGCGCCTAAATCACATAATGTCACGCTTGCTCCGCTGTTATTTTCTATTATATAAAGATGAGTGTTTTCACCTTTGGATGTAGGTTCAAAATTCACTACCCTTACCTTTGACATTTTAGCACTTCCTTTACTACAGCGTCTTTATAAATTTATCAAAAGCCTTTTGTCCTTCAGAAGTTCTTTTGAATACACCTGCATCCAAAAGAACATTAAGAAACACCTTTCCTATCTCATTTTGAATTATTGAATCAATATTATTTTCATTGATTTCATCATACTGAGAAACAAATTCATTTACCCACTCGGAATGTTTGCTGATTTTCGGAATTTCACTTACATCCTTGTGATTAAGAATAGCATCCTTTAAAATAGCCATTTCATCTTTAAGCCTTGAGGGCAATACTGCAAGTCCCATAACTTCAATAAGGCCGATATTTTCTTTTTTTATATGATGCAAATTCGCATGAGGATGAAATACTCCCAGAGGATGCTCTTCGCTTGTAATATTATTTCTGAGAACGAGGTCAATAACAAATTTTCCATCCTTTGTAAAAGCAATCGGAGTGATAGTGTTGTGAATTTCACCGTCTGTTTCGGCAAAAATGCCAACATCTGCGTCCGTGTACGCTCTCCAACTCTTTAGAATATGAGAAGATAATGAAATAATGCTATCCTTGTTTTTACCTGTCAATCTTACAACTGACATAGGCCACTTTACAATTCCGCACTCCACATCATCAAAGCCGTTAACAATAAACTTTCTTTCAACCTCTGCCCTATTAAGTGCAAAGCTGTATCTGCCACCCTGAAAATGTTCATGTGTAAGTATTGAACCGCCTACAATCGGTAAATCAGCATTCGAACCGATTATATAATGCGGAAACTGTGAAATAAAATCAAACAGTTTTCTGAATGTAGAATCATTGATTACCATTGGTGTATGCTCACCGTTAAATACAATACAATGTTCATTGTAATAAACATACGGAGAATATTGCATAAACCAGTTATCTCCGTCAATGGTGAGCGGAATAATTCTGTGATTATCTCTTGCAGGATGATTTACTCTTCCGGCATATCCTTCATTTTCCTTACAAAGCAAACATTTCGGATAGCCCGACTGTTTTTGAAGTTTTGCCGCTGCAATAGCTTTCGGATCCTTTTCAGGCTTTGAAAGATTTACCGTGATATCAATATCACCGTATTCGGTTGATGTTTTCCACTTTAAGTCTTTCTTAATACGATATCTTCTTATATAATCGGTATCGCAGCTGAATTTATAGTAGCTATCGGTTGCTAGTTTAGGAGAACAGCTATAATTCTGCCAAAATTCTCTTATTACTTCTGACGGTCGCTTAACAAGTGAAGCCATAAGTTTCACATCAAATAAGTCGCGATATGTTACTGTATTTTCGGGAATTATTCCTTTTTCGTATGCATAATCAAGAAGTCCCGACAAAATTTCTTCAAGAGTATCCTCGTTATCTGCTGTAAGGCAAGTACAACTGTCATCGGGTTCATCCATATGGAACAACGATAAAAGCCTATTTTGCGTGTAGATTATATCCTCTTTTTCAATAAGCCCTGTATTGATTCCGTATGAAACAAGTCTTAATATTAAGCCGTAAACGCTGTTCTTCATAAATACCGCCTCACTTACTATAGCCGTTGGGATGTGTTGAATGCCATTTCCACGCTGTTTTAATAATTGTTCCCAGATCATCATACTCAGGTTTCCAGCCAAGTACAGTTTTCGCCTTATCGCTTGATGCAATCAATACAGCAGGATCGCCGCTTCTTCTGCTTTCTTCAACAACCTTAATATCTTTCTGTGTAACCTCTTTTGCTTTTTCAATTACCTCACGAACAGAAAAACCTACACCGTTGCCAAGATTGAATATATCACTTTTGCCGCCCTTCATAAGATATTCAACTGCAAGAATATGAGCCTGTGCAAGGTCAGTGACATGGATATAATCACGAATACAAGTTCCGTCAGATGTGGGATAATCAGTACCAAAAATACTTATGTGGTCACGGGTACCCTGTGCCGCTTGAAGAATAATCGGAATAAGGTGGGTTTCAGGATTATGTGCCTCACCGATTTTTCCGCTGATATGTGCTCCGCATGCATTGAAATATCTGAGAGAAACATATCTTAAACCATGTGCTTTTTCAACCCAATAGAACATTCTCTCCATGGATTTTTTTGTTTCTCCGTAGCAGTTTGTCGGATTTGTCGGATCGGTTTCAAGAATAGGAGTTCTCTCAGGCTCACCGTATGTTGCCGCTGTTGATGAAAATACAATCTTATCAATTCCGTGAGCAACCATTGACTGAAGCAAAACCTTTGTGCCGTTGAGGTTATTATCATAATATTTGAGAGGGTTAGTCATACTTTCACCGACAAGTGAATTGGCTGCAAAATGAATTACAGCATCAATACCTTTTTCTTTATCAAAAACGCTGTCAATTTCACTTCTGTTTCTGAGATCACCTTTATAAAATTTTGCTTTGGGATGAACCGCCTCGATATGACCTGTTTCAAGGTTATCGAATACAACAACCTCATTACCGCTTTCAATAAGTCTGTAAACTGTATGCGAACCGATATATCCGGCACCGCCTAAAACAAGAATTTTCATTTTGTCCTCCTTAATAAAAACAAAACCTACATAATTACATTACTTTTATTCCGCCGTATTTTCTCACTTTGAGAACATGGCATGAGTTTTCTCCGAAAATTTTATTTATAAATTCTTTGTAATTACTTACAAAATCATTTTTGACAAACGCCTGAATTGTACCTGCAAATCCACCGCCGTGAACACGGCACACGCCGTAATTGCGAAGAAGGCTTTCGCTGAGTGCAAGGGCTACCGAGATGTTCTGATGTTGAATATCTCTTGTTGTATATACATTCTGAAGATACTTAAACGATGAATTACCGGATTTTCTGATTGCGTCAAGGAATTCAACAAACTTACCGTTTTCAAGTGACGAAACGGCATTTTTAACATTATGCTCCTCATTAAAGAAATGAATTGCACGAAGTACCGGTCTGTCGCCAACAGCCTCACGAATTTCGTCAAGGCGAATATAAAATTCGTTTGAATCACAATCTCTCAGATAATCTTCTCCGAGAAAATTTGCAACCTTTTTCATTTCCGAGGGAATCATAGCATAATCATCTGTAAGATCAACATGATCGCCCTTTGTGTCAACAATACAAAGACTGTAATCATATTTTTCAAATTCGGTAGGTACTTTCTTAACAATTGGTTTTGTCGGATCTTTAAAGTCAATGTTAACCATTCCTCCGACTGAACAAGCCATTTGATCCATAAGTCCGCACGGCTTTTTGAAAAATACATTTTCAGCATACTGAGAAATCTGAGCAACCTCAACTGAATTTATTTTCATATCATTGTATAAACCGGAAATAATAGTTCCGACAACTACCTCAAAAGCTGCTGACGATGAAAGTCCCGCACCAACAAGTACATCACTTGTTGCATAAGCATTGAATCCACCAATTTTGTATCCATGATCCTTAAGTCCACGAAGAACACCTCTGATGAGGCTGACCGTTGTGCCTGCCTCATCATTATTAATTTCGAGGTCATTTATATTGAGAGTAATCATATCATAACCGTCAGAAACAAATCTTACAACATCATTGTTATTCTTGGCCGACACAGCAATAGTATCAAGATTAATGGATGTTGCAAGCACCATTCCATGCTGGTGATCTGTATGATTACCGCAAACCTCACTTCTGCCGGGAGCACTGAATATTGCTACTTTATCAGGGCAAAAAATTGTTTCATACTGCTCAATTGCATGAACATATCTTTTTTTCTGATAATCAATCATTGATGAATCTATATATATATCAGTGAAAAGATTATCAAATTCGCCGTTTGTAATTTTTTCAATTGCTGTTTTAGTATCAATCATTTTATTTACCTGCCTTTTCCGCAACTGTAGGAAGGAACATAGAAGGCTCTGTGTTACCGCTTTCATCAAGCTGTTGTGTCATATCAATCTTGCCTTCTCTTCTTGCACCGATTGTGTTTATAACCTTCTTCATCATACCGTCATTGAGTTTATATTTCTTTCTGTAAACAACATAAGCAATAAGCATACAAACCGCAGGAACAATGCACATAAGTGTACTGATTGATGCTACTGTTGCAAATGACTGTTCCTGACCCGGAATATACTGTGTGCTTCCAAGTGCCGCACCAATACCGAGTGCTGTAAGAGCCGCTGTAAATTTTACGATAAGCGTCTGGAGTGAGAATACAACGCCTTCATTTCTTGTTCCAAGCTTAAATTCACCGTAATCAACAACATCTGCAAGGAATACTGTTGCACAACCAAGCTCAAGACCTGTACCAAGTTTTACAATAACACCTGAGATTGATGTGAGCACAACATTGTGCGGAGCAAAAATACCTACGAACAAAAGCATTACAAGACCAAATGCAGGTAAAAGACACGCAAGAAGGAACGAAGTTTTTCTTGAAAGAAATTTTGTAACCTTAGGAAATACGATAAGACCTACAACCTCTGCGATTGATGCGCTGATCATAAATGATGACATCATTCCTGCGTTGCCGCAAACATATTTGAAATAATATGTAGCAACACCCATAATGCACTGAATGCCGATGTTGTAAAGGAAGATAAGAGTTACCGCCCAACGAAGCTGATCATTCTTGCCGATGATTGAGAAAATATCTTTAAACTTAACTTTCTTTTCCGGAACAGAATCATCTCTCTTTTTCGGAAGATTGATTACTGTAATACCGATTGTAAGAATAAATACAATTGCAATTATGATTGCAAATCTGTGATAACCTGCCTGATTTGTTGTGCCGCCGCTGAGAGCCTCAATAATTTGAACACCAAAGCCTGCAATAACAAGTGACTGACCGATACTTGCAAAGATTCTCGGAAGTACCGAAACTTTTTCTCTCTCCTCAGGATTTGAAGTGAGGTTAGGAATAATTGACCAATAAGGAATATCCATAATTGTGTAAGTCATACCCCAAAGTATGTAAGCTGCTGTTGCAAATACGCAAAGTCCAACACCATCGAGGTGGAAGTCTGTGAATAAAACAACAAATACAATTGAATTAACCAGCGTACCTATTACAAGCCATGGAATAAATTTACCCCATCTGCTGCGTGTGTTATCAACAATCATACCCATAAACAAATCATTAAAGGCATCCCATAACTTTGCAACAAAGAACATTACGCCGATAAATACCGGGTTGACCTTGATGATGTCTGTGAAATAAATCATTGAAAATGTGGCAATCATACCATAAATCATATCTTTGCCGAGGGCACCTAAAGCAAAGGTGTATTTGATTCTACCCGGGATTTTGCCATCAAGTCTTGGTTGTGATGATGTCTGTTTCATAATTTTTCCTCCTTTTAATTTTAAATGAAACGCCGTGACAACCTGCACAAAAGATTTCGTTATTATTTAATAATAATGTTTCTTTTGTTTTTATGTTAACTAAATTATATGTTTTGTTTCGTAAACTGTCAATAGTTTTTGGTAAACATTTTTGCTTTCTCTGTTTTTCACTAAACACGACTTGATTTTTTAGTAATATTTCACTATAATGGTAGTGAGGTGATTCAATTGGCTACAATCAGAGATGTTGCCAAAAAGGCAAATGTATCAGTAGCTACTGTTTCAAGAGTGCTTAATAACGACACTACCCTCAGCACCTCGCTTGAAACAAAGCAAAAAATATTTGCAGCGGCTAAAGAACTTAATTATGTAAAGAAAAAAAGGGTTACATCAGCACCTTCATGTCGCATTGGAATTCTACAATGGTTCTCTTCCAAACAGGAAATTGAAGATAATTATTACTTTTTGATGAGACAGGGTATCGAGGACTACTGTTCAAAAAATAATATAAGTATTGTACGAACATTTAAAACAGACAATGACTATCAGAATGTACTTTCTGATGTTGATGGCATAATCTGCCTCGGAAAGTTTAGTAAACAAGAAATAAAATTACTGCATTCTTTGAATAATAAAATTGTTTTTCTTGATATGACCGTTGAGAATATTGAAATCACATCCGTATCGCTCGACTTTCGTCAGGCAGTGTCCGATGCAATTAAATATCTATATGATTTAGGCCATAAAACAGTTGGCTTTATCGGAGGCATTGAACAGCTTGAGGATGGAACGATATTTCCTGATAAACGACTCAACACTTTCACAGACATTTGCGATGAACTAAACATTAAATATGATGGGTTTATTATTCAGGACAAATTTTCAACATCATCCGGTTATAAAATGATGTCAGAAATGATCAGTAAAGGGAATCTCCCCACAGCTATTTTCGCGGCAAGTGATCATATTGCAATCGGTGCAATGAGAGCTCTGCAAGAAAACGGTTACAAAATTCCTGAGGATATTTCTGTTATGGGATTTGATAACACGGAGCTTTCGGGATATACAAACCCTCCGCTTACTACGGTAAACGCACCTGTATATGCAATGGGCATTTACGGCATTAGATTTATTTTGAATATGATGAAATCTAAAAGCACCGATTATTTTTCTCCTATGCGTGTCTATCTGCCGTGTCCAATAAAAGTTCGCAACTCATGTGCAAAACCTAAAAGTTTATAATTATTATCGTTATCATACGATTGTATGCTATAATAAAATTATCGTTATACGGTTGATTTTGAAAGTAGTCTGCCCACTAACTGAGTTACGCAACCTGCGTTACGGATTTGGAGCAGGGAGATATCTTATTGGTCGCAAAGGGCAGAGCGATGAAGGATTTTGAAAAGTTCTTTGAAGATGTGCCTTCCGACTCCTTGTCGGCAGTCATCGGATGGACAAAATGGTTTCAGGATTTATTCATAAAGGCAAATCGGTCGATCGTGTCATAACAGAAAGCAAGGTTGTGACCTCCGATAATGCTGGAAAACAACTTATTGAAGTTATGGAGCTTATGGGAATAAACTGAGCACAGCACATCTGATACAAAAATTTAAGGAGCTGTGAAGAAATGAAGTTTAAGACTTCGTTCTTCACAGCTCCTTTGTTTTTTGTGAAATAATAATGCAATTGTTAAAAAAGCATACTTCCCCCCCGAATATTGTTCAAAGCAACCACTTGTTTCACCCTACTCGATTAGCCCCAACATAACCGTTGAAAAATCGGGCAACAGAAATTTTGCATTTTACAAATCTATTGTACGACCTGAATTTTAAATTTTAAACTGTCAATTTTTATTTTGCTAAAAGCTTAAATCCCATAATAACAACACCTAACACCACGAGGACAATGCCTGTTGCACGGTTCAGGGTTTTGGGCTTAGCTTTGTTTGCAAAGACGGCGGCAATTCTCGCCCATATAAGGGTGAACGCTATGCAGAGAATGAACACAAACCAATCGGGTGTGCCACCAATCATAAAGTGCGAAGCTGCACCTGTCAGGGCGGTGAATGTCATAATGAATACGCTTGTGCCGACAGCGGTTTTCAATTCATAATTCAGCACGGTCGTCAAAATCAAAAGCATCATCATTCCTCCGCCCGCACCTATAAATCCGCAGATAAAGCCGATTAACATTCCGCAGATTACAGACTGGATTGCCCTCTTTTTTGCCGACACACCGAGCATAGCTTCTTTAGTTGTCATAACGGGACGGATGATAAATTTTATGCCGAGCAAAAATGTCATAAACACGGAAAATCCGCCCATTGTAGCTGATGGAACAATGCTTGCAACATAACTGCCGACAATCGTAAACGCAAGCACACTCGCCATCATAATCAAACCGTTTCTGACATCGAGATTTTTATTTTTATGGTATGTATAAGCCGAAACTGCACTCGCCAAAACATCGGACGAAAGTGCGATTCCGACTGCCATATACGGATCCATATTAAGAAAAGTTATGAGCATCGGACTTATTACAGCCGCCGCACTCATTCCTGCAAATCCGGTTCCGAGTCCGGCTCCCATCCCTGCGAAAAATGTTACGATAATCATTAATATTGTATTCATCTAGTTCTTTTCCTCCAACATCTTCTCTATATTCGCTTCCATATGCGCCATTCCTTTTTGAAGTGCTTTTCTTGTATCTTCATCCATTCCTTCAAATAGTTTTTCAACGAACGACTGCTGAAGTTTCTGTCCTTCTTGGATAATCTCTTTTGACTTTTCTGTACAGATCAGATTGACTTTTCTTCGGTCACCTTCTACACTTTTCCGCTCCAGATAGCCTTCATTCACAAGTTTATCCACATTTACCGATACAAGATTGGCTTTAATTTTTCGTATTTCTACGATGTCTCTGGCAGTTTTGTATTCTGGGTTGTTCGCCAGGAAAAGTAAGATGTCAAATGCGGTCTGTGGAATATTCAGTTCATGGCATAACGGTTTGCAGGTCTCACTGTATGCCTTTGACAGCTTTTCTGCAAATTCAATTCCTGTGTTCATATATGTAGGTCTCCTTTTTATTTCATTTTTGAACTATTCATTTTTGTATTAATATAACACTGTCTCTTATACACATCTGACGCTGCCGACGAAGA
>ERZ1027256.774-NODE-774-length-10935-cov-7.745312_pt1 | contig 10935 bp, 10 predicted proteins | sample MGYA00519242_ERZ1027256 | MGnify/ENA primary metagenome ERZ1027256 (study PRJEB26926, sample SAMN06164394) | human gut metagenome | biome: ENVO:00009003; feature: ENVO:2100002; material: ENVO:00002003 | host: Homo sapiens | place: USA | collected 2012 ...
GATCAGTCCCGCGGCCGCACCGCCGTCGCCCTGCCGCCGGAGGCCTGGATTGTCGCGGTTGGGCAGCACCCCGGGCTCATCCCCGGCTCACAGTGGGCCGCCGTGCAGGAGCGGCTCCGGCGGACGGACTGCCGCACGCCGCGTACGGAGCACGAGACGCCCGCCCTGTTAGCCGGTCTGCTGCAGTGCCGCTGCGGCAGACCGATGTATGCCAAATATCGCAGAACAGCGGAAGGCGAGCGCTTTTCCTATGTCTGCCGTGCGAAATCGACCGGTGGACGGGAACAATGCAGCTGCCCGAACGTTCCTGGCACTGCAGCAGACGCCGCCGTGCGCGCCATGCTCTGCGCCCTGCCGGAGGACCATGCCGCGCTGGCGGCCGCACTCCGGGGGCTGCGGCGCGGCCTGCCTGAATCCTCCCCTGCGCCGCCGGACCGTATCCCCCTCGTGCTCCGCGATTGCCTGGACACCATCCGCCGGACGCAGGTGGACTCCCTCAGCCCGCTGGAGGCTCTGAATCTTCTGTATGAGCTGAAGCGCCGCCTCAGCTGACCCTCCCCGTTTTACCGCGTTGCGGTCTCAGGATCATACTTTCTTCATCATGAAGTGTAAAACCGGAAAAAACGGGGGTAAACCGGAAATAAAATGCGTCGTTTTTTGTGGCCCTTCCGGCCCGCAGGACCCTTGAAAGGAGGCCCCATCCCATGCCCCAGATCCAACAGCTGCCGCCCCATCTGGCGGACCTGATCGCCGCCGGCGAGGTGGTGGAACGCCCCGCCTCCGTGTGCAAGGAGCTTCTGGAAAACGCTCTTGACGCCGGTGCCTCCGCCATTTCCACCGAGCTGGAAAAGGGCGGCCTGACCTACATCCGCATCACGGACAACGGCTGCGGCATCGCGCCGGAGCAGCTGCCCACCGCCTTCCTGCGCCACGCCACCAGCAAGCTCCGCCGCCCCGAGGACCTTGCCGCCATCGGCACTCTGGGCTTCCGCGGCGAAGCGCTGGCCGCCATCGCCGCCGTGTCGCGGGTGGATATTTTTTCCAGGCAGACCGGCGCGGACTGCGGCGCCGCGCTGCACCTGGAGGGCGGCGTGCCCGCCGGTGTCGCCGAGGCCGGCTGCCCCGACGGCACCACCGTCTGCGTGCGGGACCTGTTCTACAACACCCCCGCCCGCATGAAGTTTATGAAAAAGGATTCCGCCGAGGGCGCCGCCGCCGCAGGCGTTGTGACCCATCTGGCGCTGAGCCATCCCGATGTGTCCTTCAAGCTGCTGCGGGACGGGCAGGAGATCCTCCACACCCCCGGCGACGGGCAGCTGCTGTCCGCCATCTACGCCGCGCTGGGCCGCGACTTTGCCAACAGCCTGCTGCCCGTCAGCGGCAGCGGCGGCGATGTGCGGGTGGAGGGCTTCATCACCAAGCCGCTGGCTGGTCACGGCACCCGCGGACGCCAGCTGTTCTTTGTCAACGGCCGGTTCGTCAAGAGCCAACTGCTGGCTGCCGCCGTGGAGGAGGCCTACCGCAACCGGCTGCTGAAGGGCAAGTTCCCCGGGTGCGTCCTGCATATCACGCTGCCGGTCAGCGAGGTGGACGTCAACGTCCACCCCGCCAAGACCGTGGTGAAATTTTTATCCGACAAGACCGTCTTCGATGCGGTACACTATACCGTGAAGGACGCGCTGGACCGTGAGGGACAGCCCGCCACGCCGGAGAAAAAGCCGTTCTATCAGGCCATGAGCGCGGAGGAATTCCGCGAGAAAGCCCCCGCGTCCCAGGGCGTCCGGCTGCCCTTTGTCAGCGGCAGACCCGTCGGCTCCGCCGGAGCCGACCGTCCCACCGTCAACCGTTTTGCGCCCGCCGCGCCGACGGTGCAGACGCCACGCGAGACGGTACGACCCGCCGCAGCGCCGCAGGGCGAGGTATGGCAGGTACGGGACGCCGCGCCGGAGGCCGGCAGATCCTTCACTGTCCCCAGCGGACGGGAGGGCGTCGTCTACCGCATCACGCCGCCGGATGCGGCGGATGCGATGCCCGGCACGATGGGCGCTTCTCCTGACATGGCGGGTACATCATCCAACGGGCCGGAAAGCGCCGAGGTGTGCGGCGGCATGGCCGCTCCGCAGGTGGAGGGCGTGTGCGCTCCCGCGCAGGCGGGCACTTATGCGGAGATAGACGCGGCCGCCATGGCAGCGGAGCATGTCCAGCAGGAGCTGGCCATGCCGGAGGAGGAAGCCATCGGCGAGACGCCGTGGCGCATCGCCGGAGAGGTGCTGAAAACCTATATTATCTGCGAGGACGGGGAGCAGAACGTGTGGCTCATCGACAAGCACGCCGCCCACGAGCGCATCCGCTTCGATGCGCTGAAGGCGGACCCTGTGCCGCCCATGGCCCAGCAGCTGATGACCCCCGCCGCCGTGACGCTGACCGCTGAGGAGTACGGCGCGGTACTGGAGCAGCTGGACGTGCTGGCGGGCTACGGCTTTTTGTGCGAGGACTTCGGGGACGGCACCGTGCTGGTGCGGGAGATCCCCGACTACATACGGGCGGAGGACGCTGCCGCCACGCTGGAGGAGTTGGCCCGCAAGCTGCTTTTGCAGCGGGCAGACCCCGACGGAGCGAGAGACGAGCTGCTGCACACCATGGCGTGTAAGTCCGCCATCAAGGCGGGCATGACCACCGACACCGCCGAGTTGGCGGCACTGGTGCGGCAGGTACAGTCCGGCGCCGTCCGGTACTGCCCCCACGGCAGGCCCGTGGCGGTGAAGCTGCGGAAATACGAGGTGGAGAAGATGTTCAAGCGGGCGTGACCCCCTTGACGCACAGGAGGTGAAGCGATGGCACAGCGGGTGATCTGCGTGGTAGGCCCTACCGCGTCGGGCAAGACGAAAATGGGCGTGGCACTGGCCAAGCGCTTCAACGGCGAGGTGGTGTCCGTGGACTCCATGCAGATCTACCGGGGCATGGCCATCGGCACCGCCGCCCCCACGCCGGCGGAGATGGAGGGCGTGCCCCACCACATGATCGGCGTGGCCGACCCGGCGGAGAGCTGGTCCGTGTCCCGCTTCACGGAGGCGGCGGACCGGTGCGTACAGGACATCCTGTCACGCGGGAAGCTGCCCGTGCTGGTGGGCGGCACCGGATTATATCTGGACGCGCTGGTGCGGGGCAATACGTTTGCCGCCGGACAGCAGGGCGGCGCGGTGCGGCAGGAGCTGCAGGAACGGCTGGCGCAGGAGGGTGCGGCGGCGCTGCTGGCAGAGCTTGCGGCGGTCGACCCTGAGACGGCGGCGCGGCTCCACCTGCGGGATGAAAAGCGCATTCTGCGGGCGCTGGAGGTATACCGCGAGACCGGCGAGACCATCAGCGAGCATGACCGGAAAAGCCGGGAGACACCCGACCGCTACGACGCCCTGTACATTGGACTGAGCTTCCGTGACCGGCAGGATCTGCGCGACCGCATTGACCGGCGGGTGGACGCCATGGTGGCGCAGGGCCTTTTAGACGAGGTGCGGCGGCTGCTGGGCAGTGGGCTGCCCCGAGACGCCACGGCCTTACAGGCCATCGGGTTCAAGCAGTTTTTAGCGGTGGCCGACGGGACAGCCACCGAGGCGGAGGCCGTGGAGGAGGTCAAGCTCCGGTCAAGGCAGTACGCCAAGCGGCAGCTGACATGGCTGCGGCGAAATCCCGACATCCACTGGATACTATGGGAAAAAGAGCCTGATTTTCCGTGGGCTCTCCAAAATGCGACAGATTTCCTCACCGCCGCCGGCGTATGCTGAGAGCGGCGGACGGAGGACATGCCTATCGTCCGCACACAGACATAAAGGAGCAGACGATATGCAAAAGACAAACAACCTTCAGGAGATCTTTCTCACCCGCGCCCGCAAGCAGAACATCCCCGTGACCATGTTCCTGGTCAACGGGTTCCAGCTGCGGGGCATTATCACCGGCTTCGACTGCTTCGTGGTCATTCTGGACTCCGAGGGCAGGCAGCAGGTCATCTACAAGCACGCCATCTCCACCATCGCGCCGCTGCGGCCCGTGGAGCTGCGGGAGGACGAGGCGGCGGAGGCATAGCGTCCGGCGCGGGGAGCAACATACGAGACAGAGGAAAGCACCATGAAAAAAACATCGCCCCTCATGAAAATACTGCCCATCGCCGTGCTGGCGGCGGTGCTCATCTATTTTGCCGTGCAGCTGTACAACTACCTGTCCGACCCTGTCACCACCACGCTGGTGACGGAGGGACAGGCGGAGGACACCATCCCGCTGAACGGCTGGATGGTGCGGGACGAGGAGCCGCTGGCCGCCCAGAGCGGCACGATCAGCCGTGTGCGGCAGGAGGGCGAGCACGTAGGCGTGGGCCAGATACTGGCCCGTGTCTACGCCAACGACGGGGCCTTGCAGACCGTGAGCCAGATCGAGACGCTGCAGCTGCAATTGCAGCAGCTGCAATTCGCGCTGACCTCCTATCTGGACCCCGATGCGGCGCTGAAGCTGGACACCTCCATCACCGGCGACATCCTGACGCTGCGGCAGTCCCTCACCGGCGGCGACTACACCGCCGCGGAGAGCGACATCGCCCAGCTGAAGGCCGCTGTGCTGAAACGGGACCATCCCTACACCTCCCAGGAGGAGATCCAGACGGAGATCGAGTCGGTGGAAGGGCAGATCCAGTCGCTGGAGAACTCGCTGTCCGGCGCCGCCACCGTCACCGCCAAGTCGTCGGGGACGTACTCCGCTGTGTGCGACGGATATGAGACGGTGCTGACCACGGAGTTTCTGAAGGATGTGACACCCGCCAAGCTGGCGAAGCTCCAGCCCTCCGGCGAGGACAGCAACATCGGCAAGCTCATCTACGGCGATACGTGGTACTATGTGGTGACGCTGGCGGAGGAGCAGGCCAATGTGATCAGAGGGCGGGGCAGCGTGACGCTGCGGTTCGCCAAGGGCTTCGACCAGAATCTGCAGATGCGGGTGGTGTCCGTGTCCGCGGCGGAGAACGGGCAGGCGGCGGTGACGCTGTCCTGCCGGAAGTATCTGGCCCAGACCACGCTGCTGCGCCATCAGGCGGCGGACATCATCCTGCGGACCTACACGGGGCTGCGGGTGCCGTCCAACGCGCTGCGGGTCAGCAGCGACGGCGTCACCGGCGTATACTGCGTGGACGGCGTCACTGCGGCGTTCCGGCCGGTGACGGTGCTGTATCAGGGGCAGGGCTATACGCTGGTGCAGCCCGCCGACGGCGTGGAGGATACCCAGACGCTGCGGGCGGGGGACGAGGTCATCGCCACCGCCGGTGAGCTCCACGAGGGCAAGGTCATTCGATAACGGACAGACATCCGATCAGAAATACGCAAGGAGGAAGGCTTCTATGTCTATCAGAGAAAATATTGCGGAGATCCGCCGCCAGATCGATGAGGCGGCCCGCGAGACAGGGCGCACCGGCGCGGACATTACACTGGTGGGCGCCAGCAAGATGAATGACGCCGCTGCCTGCCAGGAGGCTATCGCCGCCGGTATCGACGCGCTGGGCGAGAACCGCGTGCAGGAAATGGTGGCCAAGCTGGCGGAGAACGCCTACGACGGCGCGCCGCTGCACTTTATCGGGCATCTGCAGCGCAACAAGGTGAAGCAGGTGGTGGGCAAGGCCGCGCTTATCCAGTCCGCAGGCTCCGTGGAGCTGCTGGATGAGATCGAGAAGCAGGCGGAAAAGCTGGGCATCGTGCAGGACATCCTGCTGGAGGTGAACATCGGCGGCGAGGCGGCCAAGAGCGGCTTCGCGCCGGAGGCCGTGGAGGCTGCGGCGGCCCATGCGAAAGAGCTGGCCCACGTGCGGGTACGGGGATTGATGACCATCCCCCCTGCCGGTGCGGCGCGGGATGAAAATATGGTATATTTTGAAAAAGTCCATGCCCTATATGTTGACATAAATCAAAAAATGTATAATAATGAATTAGACTATCTTTCCATGGGCATGAGCGGCGATTTCGCCGACGCCATCCGTGCGGGCAGCAACATGGTCCGCGTGGGTACGGCTATTTTCGGCGCCAGAGATTACACAAAATAACGCGGGAGGTACATTGCAATGGGCTTCATGGACGAGCTGAAGAAGATCATTCATCCCTACGATGATGAGGATTACGATTACGAGGACGATTTCGAGGAGTCTGCCAGGGAGTCCCGTTCCCCGTTTGAGGACCGCAAGGAGGAGCGGCGCGGCGAGGATCGCCGCACCGAGGATCGCAGGTCCGAGGACCGCCACAACAAGGTGGTGAACATCCACGCCACCACCCAGCTGAAGGTGGTGCTGGTGAAGCCGGAGCGATTCGAGAACGCCTCCGAGATCGCAGACCACCTGAAGGAAAAGCGGACGGTGGTGCTGAACCTGGAATCCACCAACAAGGACGTGGCGCGCCGGCTCATCGACTTTCTGTCCGGCGTGGCCTACGCCGGTGAGGGCAAGATCAAGAAGGTGGCGGCCAACACCTATATCATCACGCCGTACTCCGTGGACATCATGGGCGACCTGATCGACGAGCTGGAGAACAACGGCCTGTATCTGTAAGACTAAGGATCGGAGGGATCATTCATGTTTACACCGCAGGAGGTTTCGGAAAAGGTATTCCCCAAGGCATCGTTCGGCAGCGGCGGATACAGCATGAGCTCCGTGGACGAGTTCCTGGACGCGCTGACGGAGGATTACAGCACCCTGTTCAAGGAGAATGTGACGCTGAAGGCCAAGCTGAAGGTGCTGGCGGAGAAGGTAGAGGAGTACCGCTCCACTGAGGACGCCATGCGGCAGACGCTGCTGACCGCCCAGAAGATGGCGGCCAAGCTGGTGCAGGAGGCGCAGGCCGAGAAGGACCGGATGCTATCCGGCGCCAAGGCCGAGGCGGCCCAGGAGATCCAGCGTCTGGAAAGCGAGAAGCAGGCCGCCCAGCAGAAGCTGGCGATGGCCCAGGAGAAGCTGGCGGAGTTCATCCGCCGATCCGATGAGCTGTGTCAGGCCCAGTCCGCGTTTCTGCAGACGCTGCCGGAGCTGGAGCTGGTACCTGCGGTGGCGGAGACGGCGGAGAAGCCCGACGCCGTGGTGGGCGCCATCGAGCAGGACATCCTGACCCAGTACGATGCGGCACCGGAGGAGAAGGCGGAGGAGATGAAGCCCGCCGTCACCGACGAGCCCACCATCCAGTTCCCACCGGTGAACGACAACGCCGTTCCCACCGACTTCAAGCTCAGTCTGGACGAGTTGAAGTTCGGGCGGAACTACAACGGCGGCAAATAAGACGCACAACCAAAAAAGGCGGCCTGTGGCCGCCTTTTTTCAGAATGGACGCCTGCGGGAAATACCGGTAAGGGACCGCAGAAAACAGCCGGCCGCGCCGAAATGTGCGGCGTGGCGCAGCGGAGACGCCGGTGGGCCGCGCCGAAATGTGCGGCGGGGCGCCGGCAGCGGGCGGCTGCGGTGAGAGACAGCCGCAGCTCCAACGGTCCGGTGCGGCGCTGGCGAGGGCGGGCAGCCGCGATTCCGGCGGGCAGAGGACTATGGCCCCGGCAACGAAGAATGGCGGCTCCGGCGGGGCCGCGCGGACAAACAAGGAGGAGAGCAGATGACGGACAAGCCTATCATCGCGCTGCTGTACGATTTCGACAAGACGCTGTGTACCACCGATATGGAGGACTACGCCTTTATTCCCGCGCTGGGGTACACCCCCGCCCAGTTCTGGGACAAGGCCAACACCTTCGGACGGGACAACCGGATGGACGGTCTCCTGGCTTATATGTACACCATGATCGCGGAGTGCCGCACCCAGGGGAAACGGCTGGACCGCGATTTTCTGGTGCAGTGCGGCCACAGCATGGAGCTGTTCCCCGGCGTGCGGGAATGGTTTGGGCGCATCAATGCCTTCGGCGAGGAACAGAGCGTCACCATTGAGCACTATGTCATCTCATCCGGCCTGCGGGAGATCATCGAGGGCAGCGGCATCGCCCATGAATTCCGCGAGATCTACGCCTGCGAGTTCTTCTACAACGCGGAGGGGCTGGCGGCATGGCCCAAGCTGGATGTCAACTTTACCAACAAGACCCAGTTCGTCTACCGCATCAACAAGGGCGTTCTGGATGTGTCCGACGACAAGACGCTGAACGACTCCATGCCCGACGACAGCAAGCGTATCCCCTTCACCAACATGATCTACGTGGGCGACGGATTGTCCGACGTGCCGTGCATGAAGATGATGCGGGCCTACGGCGGACAGGCTATCGCCGTGTATCAAGCCGGCAACCGCGCCGGTGTAGAGGACCTGCTGAGCAAGGGGCGGGTGGACTTCATCTTCCCCGCCGACTATCGGGAGGGCACGGGACTGGACAGCACCGTGAAGAACATCATCCGGAAGATGGCCATCAGCGATGCCCTCACCGCCGAGAACGTCCAGCAGCTCCAGGCCATCGGGCGGGGCGACCTGCCGGAGCAGGTGGGACTGTTCGAGTGAGAAAAAACTGCGAAAAAAGCGTCTGCACGCGGTGCGTGCAGACGCTTTTTTGTGTTTGGAGGGGTGCGGGCGGGGCTCACTGCATGACCTGACGGATCACGCGGATAAAGCGGGCGCGGCCGTAGATCACCGGCACGGGGTACGTGGGGTTGGCCTCCGCTGCGGCCCAGGCCGCCATCCGGGGCAGGTCCTGCTCCCGTATGCAGGTGAAACCGGCGGGAATGCCCAGACGGCGTTCCATGGCGGAGATGGCGTCGATAAAGGCGTTGGCTCTGTCCGCCTCGCTGTCGCCGGTGAGGCCCACCAACTCCGCCAGGCGGGCCAGCTTCCGGTGGGCCGCCGGACCATAATCCCGCAGGACCACCGGCAGCAGTACCGCGTTGGCAAGGCCGTGGCCCACGCCGTACAGGCCGCCCAGAGTGTGGGCGATGGCGTGGACGTTGCCCACACCGGCGCGGGTAAAGGCGAAGCCCGCCTGATAGGAGGCGGTGAGCAGAGCCTGTCGGGCGGCCACATCATCGCCGTGGGCGCAGGCGTGCTCCAACGTTTGAAAAATGGTGACAACGGCCTGCTCCGCCAACCGGTTGGTCTCACGGGTGGGGTAAAAACGGCCCAGATATGCCTCCACCGCGTGGGTCAGGGCATCCATGCCCGTCTCGGCGGTGGTGTGGGGCGGCAGGGATACGGTGAGCAGCGGGTCCAGCACGGCGCAGCAGGGGATCAGGCACAGGTCGCTGACGGCGTACTTGTGGTAATCCGCGCCGGTGACTACGGCGGCAATGGTGGTCTCGGAGCCGGTGCCGGCGGTGGTGGGCACGGCAATGAAGGGCGGAATGGGGCGGCGCACCTTCAGAAGCCCCGCCATCTGGGCCAGCGGCCTGTGAGGACGGGCCAGCAGGGCCGCGGCAGCCTTGGCCGCGTCCATGGGACTGCCGCCGCCCACGGCCACGAAGCTGTCGCACTGTTGTGCGCGGTACAGGGCGGCGATGGCCTCCGCCTCGGCCACCGGCGGGTTCGGCGTCACGCCGGTATAGAGGGCATAGCCCTCCAGCCGGTCCAGCACCTGCCGGAAGACAGGGGCGGCGCACTGGCGGCGGCTGGCCACCACCAGAGGGCGGCGGGCGCCGTACTTTTGCAGCAGGTCCGGCAGGCGGCGGAAGCTGCCGGCACCGGTGACGGCCTCCGGCCTGCGCCAGGGCAGCAGGCGGGCGCCCAGCCCGAAGGCCAGCTGGTAGGTACGATACCACAGATGCAGTAAGGTCAGGGCGGACACGTCCTTTCGTTTTTTGTCCCATTATGGCAAATGGGGGCGGGTTTTGCAAGGAGAGGGCGCAAAAAAGGGGGCGGCATACGCCGCCCCCTTGGGAGATGGTCTATCACTCCACCGTCTCGATCAGGCCGTAGCCGCCGTTGTTGCGGTGGTACACCACGCAGATGGCGTTGTCGTCAATGCGGCGGAACACATAGAACGAGTGATCCAGCAGGTTCATCTGCAGGATGGCCTCGTCCGTGGTCATGGGCTTGACGGCAAAGCGCTTGGTGCGGATGACATCGAAGTCGTTGTCCTCCACCACGTCGAACTCAGCCGGAACGGAGGATACCAGCGCATCGGCCCGCAGGTTCTTCGCCAGGCGGGTCTTGTTCTTGCGGATGCGGCGGTCGATGAAGCTGACAGCCTCGTCAATGGCGCCGCGCATATCGCCGTCGGGGTCCTCCGTCTGGGCGCGGAACAACGTGCCGTTGGCGCTGCGAATGGTCAGCTCCACCACGCAGCGGTTCTTCTTCTCCACGGCAAAGGTCACAAAGGCGTCTGCCTCCTCCGGAAAATACTTATCCAGCTTACTGATCTTCTTTTCCGCGTATTCCTTGATGGAGTCGTTGAGGGAGATCTTCTTGCAGGCGAATGTGAACTTCATAATTCTTGCTCCTTTCGTCAGTGCGGTAAACACAGGTCAGGGTCGGGGAGCCGGTTCCCTTTATCCTTGTCCGTATTATAGCAAGTCGCATGACGTTTGAAAAGCCGTTTTCTGTGAATTTGTGAAAACTTCACAAATCGTTTGCAATTCAGACACATTCGACACCGGCCCCTAAAAGTCGTACCCGTCCGACAAAAGCTCCTATTTACAAGGGGACGGGCTTGCGCTACTATAATAGAGGAAGCTTTCCAATATCCCACCCGCTTGGGCCGCTCTGCTTGCAGGGCGGCTCCTTTTTTGTGAAAAAAAGAGAGAGACGGCATGCGCCGTCTCTCCTGCTCAGGCATCCAGTTTCTCCAAAAGGGTCTCGTCCAGCTTTACCGCGCCGTACAGGTTCTTGGCGGAGCAGCCGGCACGTCCGCCGCCGGCACAGGCGCAGGCACACGCACAGGCGCAGCTGCTGGCGCAGGCGCAGTGGCTGCCGCCGCCGAAGCCACCCCCGCCGAAGCCGCCGCCCCTGCTGC
>ERZ1027256.786-NODE-786-length-10787-cov-4.490868_pt1 | contig 10787 bp, 5 predicted proteins | sample MGYA00519242_ERZ1027256 | MGnify/ENA primary metagenome ERZ1027256 (study PRJEB26926, sample SAMN06164394) | human gut metagenome | biome: ENVO:00009003; feature: ENVO:2100002; material: ENVO:00002003 | host: Homo sapiens | place: USA | collected 2012 ...
GGAGATGTGTATAAGAGACAGGCGCTGCCTCGTCTGCAATTTGGCGGTGCTGCTTTTTTTCGCTCTGCGTTCGGTACTTTCTGCATGTGCGAGGCAAGGGGGGTATCACCACTCTTGGCGTGCTCTACATGTCGTCGAAACGCCCGATGCCCGCTTGTCAAAACGACTAATTTGCTATTTCCTTGGTCTGACAGATTCTTCTTTGATTCCAGCAGCGCAAAATATTATCCCTTTTTCTTTACAGATACCGGAAGAACCAGCGGGCGACCCGCTGGTTCTTTCGCTTTTGTCTGTATTTCCCTTACTTGCTCTGATAGGCACGATAGAGGAACGTGACGATCTGGGCACGGGTGCAACCATCGGCAGGGCTGAATGTAGTTGCAGACGTGCCGTTGGTCACGCCGCTTTCCACTGCCCACGCCACTGCATCGGCACAGAAAGCGTCAGCCGCCACATCGGTGAAACCGTTCACCGTGGTGGGTGCTTTACCCAGCGCACGGTACAGCAGCGTCACACTCTGGCCACGGGTGCAAGTATTGTTGACACCAAACGTACCATCTACCATGCCGTTGGTAATGCCGTTTTCCAGCGCCCAAGCCACCGCGTCATAGCAGTAGCTGCCGGGGAGCACGTCGGCGGGAACCGTGGCCGTGCCCTTGGGAGAGGGAGAACCGGCCGCACGCCACAGGAAGGTCACGATCTGGCCACGGGTGCAGGGATCGTTGGAGCCGAATAGGCCGTTAGCCTTGCCGTTGGTAATGCCCTTCTTCACACCCCATTCCACAGCCTTGGCATAATACGCATCGGCGGGAACATCCGCAAAGATGGAAGCCGCCTGTTCCTCGACAAACTCAGCGGAAACAGTAACCTTGCTGCCGGGCATGGTGAAGGTGTACTTGCCGTTGCCCTTATCGGTGAGCTTGAGCTTATTGCCGCTGGCATCCTTGACGGTGAGTTTGTCCAACTCGTAGCCCTTATCGGGGGTGACGGTGACGGTCACGCGGTCGCCCTTGGAGGCATTCTTGGGAGAAACGGTCACATCGCCGTTCTTGGTGCTGGGGGCGGTCACTGCATAGCTGCGGTCAGAACTGGAGGAAGATCCGCCGGAGGACGGACGGGTCAGCTTTGCAATCGTCTCCGCTTCAACAGTGGTTTCCTGTGTACCAGCCGCATCCTTAAAGACCTTGCCACAGGTCTCGCAAGTGTAGTACTCATGATTGCCGGTCTCTGTGTAAGTCGCAGCCTTAGCCTCAGTCTTCTTCAGGCTATGGGCAGCAAAACCGCCATAGGCTTGGCCGCAAACTGCGCAAACGGCCTTAGCACTACAGGTTGCAGTACCTCCGCTGTGGGGACTCTCGTCCTTTTTATCCGTGTGTCCGGAAACCGTACATGCATGCCAGTGATTAGCTGCGTCATAACTCCACTTTTCACTGAAATTATGGACATCTTTCGGAACTGTAATCGTAGCGTTAGGACTGGTTACTTTAATGGTGCCCTTGTCCTTATCAATTGTAGTTCCGCTACTCGTTGTACCTTCAGGCAGATTATAACCCGGAACCAGATTGACAGTAACATCTGTCGTTCCAGAACCGCCTACCTGCCCGGCGGCAGCCTTTACAGCATCCTCAACATTATCGTAGTTTTTGACTTCTTTGGTGTCAGGATTTACGATACGTGCCACAGCAGTAGCGGGGATCGATTCAACCTTCTCAACATGGCAGGCAGAGCAGGTATAGGTCTTGTACCCTTCCTTATCGACAGCAGGGTCAACGGTATTCGTCAGCGTCCACTGATGCGAACCAGTACCCTTCGTGGCAACCTGAGCCTTCACAATCGCACCACAGACAGAGCAATAGCTGCCTTCGCTCAAGTTGTAGTCACAGCCGGTCACCGCAGGAATCGTCACCAGTGTATGCTTGTGGGTGGTATCCGTGTTGAACACGCGCAGCATCTTCGTACCGTCAGGCACACCGTTTGTATAGTGAGGTGCACCGTCCAGGCCGGTCGCATTCATGTAATAGGTTCCGCTGGAGGTATCAAACGATTGCGAATCAGCGCGGTACTTACCAAACGCATAACTCAGATCACCGGAAAGAGCGTTCCCGTCTGTTTTCTTAACCTGGGACATATCACCGGACACATCCACATAGTAAGCATAGGAATTCTGCACGCCATAGGCGCTGAATGCGCTCTTTGCCAACACAGCACTGCCTTCAAAATTCACTTTCACATCAGTCTCAATTGGGTTGAAGTAAATGGAATCTGCATTCAGTGTTACATTGTCTTTAATCGTATAAGTCTGGATATTGGGGAAGCATGCAAGGGTAAACCTACCGACTGTAATGCCGCTGTCAATGGTAGCGGAAGTGATCTTCTTGCCGTATTCAGTAAACCACGGTGTCTTATTGTACTGCAGCGGATTGTAAGACTTATGGACGTGCCAGGTATCCAGCCAGTGGTTTGCATTATAGTCAGGAATCACAAAACTGTACCCCGTACCGGGATCCTTGCAGAATTCCAGAGAGTAACCGCCCTTGCCATCATTGCGGATGACCCACCACACGCCGGTGAAGGTGCTGTCCTTCTTATCCGTGCTATTGGTGTAATCCAGCGTATAGTAGTTCTTTTCAATGCCACCGCTGCCGCCGTCTTCATGATTCCAGCCGCCGGTCCAGATCTGGCCGCGGGCTACACAGTTGGCATCAGGAACGACCTCCGTTTCAAACAATGTAGGAATCTTGTCGATTGCACCTTCTGCTGCAAGCAGTGCTGCAGTCACTTCGCCCTCGCTGGTCGCCGCATTAATGGCAGCAATTCCATTTGCCTTTGCCGCCTTAACCTGCGTCTGATTTGCCTCGGCATAGCTGTCATCGTGCATATAGCTGTTCAGCTTGTTGGTCGCCGTCTGCTTCAGTTCCTTCAGTGCAGCCTCCGCACCGGGATCCATGTTTGCCTTAAGAATCTTGCTCAGCGCCGGTTCGATAGGATAGGTGTAACCATAATGACAGTCCACTTTCACCATCAGCTTGCCGTCAACACCGGTGGGATTTTCCGACGTACCGTTCACCGCTGCTTGATAAGTGATGCTGATGGAATCCTTTGTCACAGAAATGCCGTCAATATCGTTCAGTGCCTTTACCACAGCATCGCTCTTAAACGCTGCTTCCAGCGTATTCTGAGAGAGGCTCTCCGGCAGGGTAACATTTGCAATGACATTCTTCACCTGCTCATACTTTGCATCGAACGGGTCCGTTGTATGATTGCTGTTGGTCACAGTGCGGCTGGCACTATAAGCGTTCACGCAGGCTTCCTTGATGATAGCCCAGTTGTCTGCTGTCATTTCGCCGAGCCAGTAGCAGTTACCGTCTTTGTATTTCGGTTGGGTCTTCAGCGCCGCAAAGAGATCGAAACCCTTCGGCGTGATGATCTGCTGACCATAGTCCTGCAGCAGGTTATACACAAATGCTGTTGCCATCAGCTGGCGGCCCAGCTCCAGGCTCATATGCGTCGCGTCGCGTTCCAGTACCGTATACGCCTGCATATTGTCCACAGCACAATCAGTGAATACGTATTTGCCGTCGCTCTTTTTATTGTTCAGCAGGACGTTACTGGGGTTGTGCACCGTGCCGAGGTAGCTGGTGCGTGCATTCTGCAGAACCGTGGAAGCAGGGATAATGTAATCCGGCTTATTTTTGGTAAGCGCCGCAATGGCGTTCATAGCGGCAACGCTGTTCGCATAGGAAACATTCAGATCACCGCTGTTGGAAGCCTTCTCCGCCCAGTCCGCAAACCATGCGATCTTCGCACCGGGTGCTTTCCCGTTCAGCCACTTCACCACTTCCTGCATGGCCGTGGCATAGCTTGCACCGCCGGGATAGCTTCCCTCATCCTTTGCGGTGGATTCATGGAAGTCCTGGACCACAATCAGATCCCAAGTCTTTTTAAAGGTTTCCTGATACTTGCTATAGGTATCGGGATCTGCACCTTCTGTGTTCGCCGCCTGATAATGGCTGCCTCTGTCATCGGCTGCGCCTTTTGTCTTCCAGTAATACAGCATTCTGCCGCCCTTGGACGGAGAAAGCGTATAGGTGATGTTGGTCTCTACACCCGCTGCCTTCATGTCATTCAAGGCATTCTGGAGATACTGCGTATAGTCGCCGGTATGACTGTTACCCATGCACAGAATGCGCAGGCTCTTCAGTCTCAGCTGCACATTGCTGTGCGCTTCTGCGTATCTGCCGCTGGCATGGTTGCTATAACCATACAGGTCAAACTTCGTTGCATCGGTCTCCGGGAACGCACCCTCTGCGATTTCCGTCACACTTTCAGGCACGTCAACGCTCTTCAGCTTAGTCAAGCCGCTGAAGGCACCCTTGGTCAATTTGGTGATGCCGCTGCCGACGGCGACCTTGGCGATCTGCGAGGAATATCCCGCCCAAGGAGCACTGCTGGTGCTGTAATCCTTCAGTGCGCCGCTGCCGGTGATCTGCAGCGTGTAAGTATTGTCACCGTTGTCAATCAGAGCATAATTTGCCTTTTCGCCGCAGCTGCCGCCCAGACTCAGCTTTGCCATCAACTGAGTGAGCTTCGCGGCATAAGTCATTTCTGTTTCGGGGATTTTGTCCGTGTTCAGCTGGTCCTGAGCTACCTGCGGCAGCGCACTCAGTTCCTTCTGTGCAGCCTTAATCGTTTCGATGTTACTGGATGCCTCGCCCTCACTCAGCGTCCACAGTGCTTGATACTTTGCAATGAAGTTCTTTGCTTCCACATAAGAGAAGTGGACGCGGGACATTGCCTCTGCCGAAACATCACCGCCGGGGCCACCATTCATGTTGGCACCAGAGTACAGTTCAATCGTCACACCATTTGTGTCTACAAAGCTGTTATTGTAGAAATATATAGCATTTTTATGTGCTGTTACGGTTGGATTTTCAAACTTATACAGCGTGCAGCTCTTGATATTCGCTGCAACGAACTGACCAACATAAGTGATGGACTGATCAAAGGTGCAGCTGGTAATGGTATACTTACTGGTATTCCGCCAAGGCAGATTCTCATAAGCAAGGGGATTGGAGCGATACGGCTCCTTATCCTCATAGGTCACAATGTAATCTGCCATTTTGCCGTTACTGCTGCTGTCCGCATAGAACCGCAGGGCATACGTCTTTCCGCCATCATGGGAGCGCAGTTCATAGTGGATGCCCGATGTCACGGGGCAAACGCCAGTGACGATTTCGGAGCTGTCCATTTCGCTCATGCCATGTACCTTAGCATATGCATTCAGACGAGCCATATAGGACTGCTGCGTACCGGGGATCAGATCCCGCTCCAACTGTGTGCGCTGGGCAGACGTCCATGCTGCCACCGTGCTCATAACCGCTTCCACCGCAGCCTTTTCAGGCGTTTCAGTCGCGGTGAAGAACGCTGCGTTCGCCGCCTCAAAGTCCGACACCGTCTTGAAGGAGAACGTTACCTTGGCGCTGTCTTCTTCATACTTATAGGCAATGCAAGAAGCCGGCATATTCGCAGCGGCGGTGTACACCTCCACGGCCTTAGCTTTAATATGATCATTATAATGGATAGTGTAATTCGTTACTTCCACATTGGGGTTCAGGAATTCAAACCGTGTGCAATTATAGAAGTGCGCCGCCGTCAGATAACCCGTCCGGGTAATGGACGTGTCATAAATCACCTTGACGATCTTGGCTCCATACTGATACCACGGTGCGTTGCTGTAATGGGTAGCAGGCCTCTCCTTATCGTTGATAATCAGATCTGTCATTTGGCCGTTGCTGCCTTCATCGGCATAGAACCGCAGTACAAAGGTCTGATTGCCATCGTTGGAGGACAACTCATAATGGGTTGTAGTGCTGCCGGGGCAGTCACCGCTTGCAAAAACCGTATAGGTGTTGATTGTTCCGTTATTCGCAAGCTCCATCAGCTTCGCATAATAGGTAATTCCTGTCTCACCGATGGTATCCGCCTGCAGCTGCTGCTTTGCAGCATCGGAGAACGCCTGATAGGCATCCCACGCTTCCTGCGCCTTTGCGGTATTTGTACCATTAAATACTTCGGCATAGGTTTCCTTATAGCTTTCAACGTCAGTGAACTGATAGCGCAAAGAAGTGGCATTTGCAACCGCGCGTTTGGCCAGTGTTGCCTTTGAAGAAAGCATTATGGTGAGCTGCGAAGAGGTCTGCTGTTTCTCGTTGAAGTAAATCGCATTGCTGCCTACCTGACAGTTCTCGTTTTTAATAACCACTTCTTCCAGCTTCGGCATGTGGCAAACGGTATACTGTCCGAAAGCAGTAATGGACTCTTCAAAAACTACTTTTGTAATTTTTTCTCTATTACCATACCACGGCAGCTTGCTGTAGTGATATACGTCGCCTGTACACCACAGATAAGGAATATAAGCTGCGTCCAGAGCGTGCTTGTCACCAGCCTTATCCGTCACATATCCATTTGGATATGTGTCCTTATCGGCTTCGGCTACGCTTCCAGCAGGTGTATAGGCACTACCGTTCGTCACTTGAACCGTTGCCCTATCCGCTGTGAGAGCCTGCGCCTCGGTATTGAAGGTTGGGAATGCCGCATTACTCGCGTCAGACCAGAACGTCAGCGTTTGATTGCCGTCCGCTTCGTTCGTGATCTTATACTTGATCTCGCTGTCAATGTTCTCGTAAGAGCCGTCATCATTTTTCTTGACGCCGCTGGGAACATATCCCTGTTCGACTACTGTTTCACTGCCTGCGTCTTCGCCGTTTACTTCAGTCGCAAACGCCGTTGTAGGCAGCAAGCTGAGCATCATGACAAGCGAAAGTAAGCTTGCCAATATTCGCCGTTTCATTTCATTACCTCCTAAAAGTTTTCTTTATATTTTGCCCGTCTCTACGGGCTGGGTTTACTTTGTTTTTGTTCTCGTTCTGCCTGCGCAGATGGGGCAGCCGGAGCCGCGCACACGCAATTTGACAGATATCTGGTAATTGTGGCCTTTTGGACAGCGCCACCAGACATCTCTATGACTTCCCACCGTCACTTAACAGGGGGTCAAAGGAGCGTTTTTCTCGCTGTCCCATTCCTTCACCAAAGCCGGGGCATATTGGGAAAGCACCTTGCTTCTTTCTATGTGTGGGAGACGCCCGGAACAATACGGACATCCAGCGCCGCCTGAGCGGGTATAGACCGCAGTCTGCCAGCTATGCCCGTTCTTGCAGCACCACCAGACTTTCTTATGACTGCCAAAGGTTACGTCTTTCGGAGTCAAGGGTGCATTACGCTCTAAATCCCATTCGACAAGAAGCTCCGGCCTTTTCTGCGTTGTGCAGAATTCTTGTAATGTCTGTCGGCTCATCCCTCACTCCCTAAAAAACCGCCCTATCGGCAAAGCCAGATAGAGCGGCAGATCGTAGGGTGCACAACAGGTCTGTGCAGTCGGCGGTCATCATGCATTTTCCGCAGAAAAGGCGTTAGACCCATTCGGCTTTGCATCGCCGTCTTTCGGCGGTTTTGCCAAAATATAAGCTTTTGAAAACGGAATCTATATTCCGTAAGATGAATACTCGCTGCCGATATAGGTATCACTATATTCACGGCCGAATCGCATGGAAATACAAGCCTTTTTCATGGTGTGGCCGTTCAAAAAAGCGCAAAAAACCTGACTCACTTTCATGTTTTTTCGTGAGTCGTGTGATTTTTATCCACTTTGCATTTTTTCTTGCCTTTATAGGAGAATTGTGCTATATTTTGTCATAAATAAAGGAAGCGAAATGTTCTTATCGCTTCCTTTGTATATACGGAATATAGATTCCGTTATTTATAACACAAGTTGTAGCCGCTCAAGCTGTCGTCGGTGCTCTGCCGCACTGGTAACGAGGTAGATGCGCGTCGTTTCGATGCTCGAGTGGCCGAGAACGTCTGCAAGCTTGACAATGTCCTTGTAGGCGCGGTAAAACGCCGTCGCAAACAGGTGGCGCAGGTTGTGCGGGAAGACCTTCTCCGCGCCCACGCCCGCACGCTCGCAGAGTTTTTTCATCTTCGACCAGATCTGATAACGGGACATTGCAGTGCCGCTTTTGACGCGAAAGATTGCGCCGGAAGCGGTTTTTTGCTGCGCAGCAAATTTGAGCAGCTTGCGGCAGAGTTTGGAGGGCAGCAAAATGGTGCGGATTTTGCCTTTGAGCGCGATCTCGGCCTTGCCGTTTTTGGCGGCCTCGACGGTGATGTACTGCACCTCGCTGACGCGAATGCCGGTGGAGCAGATGGTCTCCATCAGGAGCGCAAGGCTGCGGTCGCCCGCGGCCTCTGCTGCGGCGACCAATCTCTCATATTCTGCGCGCGTCAGTTCCTGCCTGCTGTCGCGAAACAGGCGGCGTTGAATTTTTAAGAACCGCGCGCGGCAATCCGACCAACCGCAGAAGTGGAAGAAGCCGTTCAGCGCAGCAAGGAAAGTGTTGATCGTCGACGGCGCGTAATTTCTTTCATGCAGTTCGTTCTTCCAGAGGCGGATCGTCTCCGGTGAGACCGCCGCGCCGCTCAGGAACGCAGCAAAGCTCAATAAAGCGCGGCGGTACTTCTCAACCGTCGCCGCGGCGCGCTCTTCATTTTCGAGGGCTTTCAAATAGTGATCGATCTTCTCGCTCGTCATATAGTGTTCCATAAAAAATACCCCTATCTCTGATGATAGGGGTATTGTAGCGTATTGCAGTACCGAAAAGCGAGAAACACCGCTTTAAACAGGGTAGACGCAGGGCACTTCTCTGAGTCTATCCTGTTTCAGTTTAGATCTGTTTTGTGTTCTTCGCCATCGTTTTTCTTCTCGTCGCGCTTGATGGCTTCCATCACAGTGCGATAAACAAAAGCATTTGTAGACTCTCCGCGCTTCTCGGCGTGGGCCTTAATGATTTCTTTCGATCCCTTCGGCACTCTCAGGTTAATGGTTTCCACTTTTTCAGCCAGCCATTTGTCCCGCGCCCGGCGCTGGGCATCTGTTGGTGCCATAGTGTTCCCCCCATTCAACTGCTATGCACCTTAGTATACCGCGGCTGCCTGATCCCGGCGATATGGCAATGATCAATATATATGCAACCGTATATTTGTACAAGATTCCGGTTTGATATGTGCCACCGTATACGTTATGATATGATCAGAAAGTAAAACACGGCGGTGCAAAGGAGTTGCAGCCCCTTTGCACCTGCGCAGGTGAAGCGACCACCTACACAACGGGATTCCCCGCACCGACAGGGGCAGTATACCCTTTTTCGGCGGGCGGGGCAAGAGGAATGTTGTAAGATCCTCCCGCACGATGTAGGGCAATGACCTGCATCGTGCATTTTATTTTCAAAAAGTACTTTGGGAGGTCATCAACATGACAGAAGTCATCACCCGTAAGAGCCGCAACATCCCCGACGGCAAGGAGCTTTTCGAAGGCATCTCCGGCAACTTCGAGGAATTCGGCCAGACCCTCTGCGAACTGACCGACAACTCCATCTCCAATTTTCTCGCCCATCATATCCGGGGGCACATCGAAATCACGCTGACGAACCATGGCACTTATGTGGATGTTTCAGTCCGTGATAACGGCACCGGCATTGAGGACGTGGATGCCGCCCTCACCATTGCCGCCCGTTCCTGCGCTGAGTCTGCCCTGAACGAGCACGGCATGGGCCTCAAGCACGCCCTGGCGTCCATCAACGCCGGGGCGGATCAGCATTGGAGCATCCAGACCCGGACGGCGGAGGACGCCGCCCATGACCGCTACCAGCTGGTAGAAAGCCCCTACAGCATCGGTATGCCCATGTATCTTATCCCCGGCGGCGGGGACATCGTGGGTGAGACCGGCACGGTGGTGCAGGTTCGCTGCCCCATGCATAAGTTTTTGACCCTCAAGCCCGTCTTCAAAAAGAATGCCCCCACCTTCGCACAGGTGGTATCTTACCTGCAGGAAACGCTGCGTTATACCTACGCTGACCTGCTGCGGGACGAGGTCTTCTCCATTCGTCTCACCGCCGTGGACGAGGATGGTGTTCCCAATAGCGTGGAGATCGCCGAGCCTCTGGAACCCAAGTGGAAGGGCGAGTACACCGAGCTGCCCCCGGTGGAAGCCGACCTGGGCTACGGCCGCGTGACCATCTGCTGCCGCTACGGCAGCATCCGCCGCAGTAAGAAGAACGCCTTCTATTACAAGGGTAACATGGCGTCCAGCGGCGCGGAGATCCGAATCAACGGCCGTGCCATTCAGCATGGACTGTGCAGCGAGATCTGGGGGAAGGCCCTGCACCCCAACCAGAACCGTTTCATTGCTCAGATCGACATTCTCTGCGATCAGTCGGCAGCGCTGCCTGACACCAAGTCGGCGAAAAACGGCCTGCGTGAGGATGATGAGAAGGTGGCGGCGCTGTTCAGTTGGATTCGCGCCAATATCCCCGAACCAGTCAAGGAGGAGGGGCGGGAGGCCGTGCTCATCGCCCAGCGCCACCCCGACACGGTGAGGGCGCTGCTGACAGAGCTGAACCGCCAGAAGGACAAGAAAGGCCGCCCCTACCACTTCGCGCTGAGCACCTGGGACGAGGAGGGTATCGTCCTCCCGCCCGACGCGGCATAAATCATAGGATCCAATCAAGGAGCCGGAGAAAATCCGGCCCCCTATCTGCCTGTTGTCACCGCAGGCTGCTGCCAAGAAAGGGAAGAACTAGGAGAAATTTTCTCTCCGAAACATTTTTTTAGGGGAATTAGGGCTGTCTCTTATACACATCTGACGCTGCCGACGAAGAGGATAGTGTAGATCT
>ERZ1027256.787-NODE-787-length-10782-cov-3.875827_pt1 | contig 10782 bp, 10 predicted proteins | sample MGYA00519242_ERZ1027256 | MGnify/ENA primary metagenome ERZ1027256 (study PRJEB26926, sample SAMN06164394) | human gut metagenome | biome: ENVO:00009003; feature: ENVO:2100002; material: ENVO:00002003 | host: Homo sapiens | place: USA | collected 2012 ...
CGAGATCTGCGCATGTCTCGTGGGCTCGGAGATGTGTATAAGAGACAGAGAGCGGATAGCCCGGAAATAGAGATGGAAAACGAAACAGAAAAGGATAGTGATGAGTGATGAAATTAAGCTGGGAAACTTGTTTTCGCGCAGGGGTGACAGTGGCAGTTCTGTTTTTGACTGTTCACTACTGGTCCGTGATCGCGACAGGAATCGGAATTGCCTTTCATGCGGCAGCACCATTGATCACAGGACTTGTGATCGCGTATGCCGTCAACATTTTAATGAGTTTTTATGAAAGACATTATTTTCCAAAATCAAAAAAGAAGGTTATAAAAAAGACGCGGACAGGAGTCTGTGTTCTGCTTTCTTATCTGAGCCTGCTTGGAATCATTGCACTCGTGATCGGACTTGTCGTGCCGGAATTGATTGATTGTGTAAAACTTTTGATCGATAAGATTCCGCCATTGATGCAGAGTGTTTCGGGGGAACTTCGCGGTAATGATGAGATGACGAAATTGTGGAATGAACTGGGAAATGTAACCAAGACCGGGCAGATTGACTGGAAAGAAATTGTGACCAAAGTCGCAAATTGGGCAGCCGGTGGACTGGGCGGTGCTTTCGGCGTCGTAAAAAATGTCATCGCCGCTACGTTTTCGACGGCTTTTACCATTATTATGAGTATTATCTTTTCGCTGTATCTTCTGACGGGCAAAGATCGTCTTGTCCCACAGGTAAAAAAGGTGGCAAAGACCTATTTAAAAGAGCCGATATACCACAAAGTAAATTATGTTATACACACTCTTCACGAGTGTTTTCGCAGCTTTATCGTGGGGCAGTGTGTCGAAGCTGTGATTTTAGGAAGCCTGTGCGCTATCGGTATGACGATCCTGCGTCTCCCTTACAGTGGGATGACAGGGGCGCTGATCGGATTTACGGCATTGATCCCTATCGCAGGAGCTTATATCGGAGGTGGCATCGGCTTTTTGATGATCGCGACAGTTTCGCCGATGAAAGCAATCGTATTTGTAATTTTTCTTGTTATTTTACAGCAATTGGAAGGCCAGTTCATTTATCCGCGTGTGGTCGGCGCATCCATCGGACTGCCGGGCATCTGGGTGCTGGCCGCGGTAACCATCGGCGGAAGTGTACTGGGAATCGGAGGAATGCTTTTATTCGTTCCATTGACTGCGACGGTATATAAATTATTGCGAAACGATGTGAAAAAGAGAAATGCAGGGAAGAAGGGAAAGGGGCAGTAACATTTGAATACTACACCAGAAAATCAACAGAAAAAGCATATATGTGCCGCACTTTTGGCTCACGTAGATGCCGGAAAGACGACATTGTCAGAAGCATTATTGTATGAAAGCGGCGTGATCCGGACGCGGGGACGCGTAGATCACAAAGATGCCTTTTTGGATACCTCACCGTTGGAACGGGAACGAGGAATTACAATTTTTTCCAAACAAGCATGCTTTTCGTATGGAAATATGGATGTTACGATGTTAGATACACCGGGACACGTAGACTTTTCTTCCGAGATGGAGCGGACGCTGCAGGTCATTGATTATGCTGTTTTGATCATAAGCGGAACCGACGGCGTGCAGGGGCATACGGAGACTGTGTGGAAACTTTTGCAGAAATATCGGATTCCGACATTTTTCTTTGTCAATAAAATGGATCTTCCGGGGGCGGACAAAGCGGCGGTATTAAAAGAACTGCAGGCAAAATTATCTCCTTACTGCGTGGATTTTACCGAAGAGGAAGAACTGTTGTGCGAAAATGTGGCAATGTGCGAGGAAACTCTGTTGGAGACCTATCTCGAAGAGGGAACTTTTGATCTGAAAAAAGAGGTCAGAAGACTGGTTTCCGGGACCTTGCTTTATCCGTGTTACTTTGGTTCTGCACTTCAGAATGAAGGCGTTGAAGCGCTTCTGGAGGGATTGGAAAGCTACACGAAAATGCCGGAATATCAGAAAGAATTTGCCGGAAAAGTATATAAGATTACACGAGATGATGCCGGACAGCGTTTGACCCATATGAAATTGACCGGGGGAGAACTGAAACTGCGCGATGAGATCGAAGGAATTGGCAAAGTAAATGAGATCCGCGTGTATTCCGGAGAAAAATATACGCTGCAGCAGGAAGTAAAGGCAGGAGATATCTGCGCGGTTCCGGGATTTACCGACACCTACGCCGGCCAAGGTGTGGGAAAAGAAGCCGATTTTTGTGCCAATCAGCTGGCGCCGGTGTGCAATTATCAGATCCTGCTTCCGGAGGGAACGGAGGAAGCCATTGCCTGGAGGCAGTTAAAGCAGTTAGAAGAAGAGGATCCGAATCTTCATCTTTCGTGGCAGGCGCAGACAAGAGAAATCTTCATCCAGCCGATGGGCGAAGTGCAGCTGGAAGTTATCAAGAGAATGGTCAGCGAACGTTATGGAATGGATATCGCATTTGGAAGTGCGACGATCTTATATCGGGAAACTATCGAAGATACGGTGATTGGAATGGGACATTTTGAACCATTGCGCCATTATGCGGAAGTGCATCTTAAAATGGAACCGCTTCCACGGGGCAGCGGTCTTCAATTTGTGACAGAATGCAGCGAGGACGAATTGGATCTGAACTGGCAGAGACTGATTCTTACACATCTGGGAGAAAAAGAATTTACCGGTGTGCTGACCGGGTCGCCGATCACGGATATCAAATTTACGTTGATCGCCGGAAGGGCACATCTCAAACATACCGAAGGGGGGGATTTCCGCCAGGCGACATACCGGGCGGTGCGTCAGGGACTGCGGCAGGCGAAAAGCCGTCTGCTGGAACCGATGTATCAATTTCGGATGGAAGTGCCGATGGAACAGATCGGACGAGTTATGAGCGATGTCGGAAAGATGCACGGAACCTTTCGACAGCAGCCGGATGACGGTGAAATGAGTGCCATCGAGGGAATTTGTCCGGTCGCATCGATGGCGGGGTATGGTACAGAATTTGCGGCATTTACGAAAGGACGCGGACGAATGACGCTTTCTTTCTGTGGTTACGAACCGTGTCATAATGAGAGTGAGGTTGTGAAAAATTGTAAATACGATCCGGATGCGGATGTGGAAAACACAGCAGATTCGGTGTTTTGCGCGCATGGATCCGGTTTTGTCGTGCCGTGGAATGAGGTGGCAAAACACGTACACGTTGATACGTCGATAAAAAAACGCCAGCCGGTAAAAGCCTCGACTGCCGTCCCGAAAGAGCCGTCGAAAAAGAATTCGAAAATGTCGGAAGAAAAAGAATTACAGGCAATTTTTGAACGGACATTCGGACCGGTAAAAACCCGTGTCGAAACGCCGGCAAAGAAAGTGATCAAAGCAGAACCGGGAAAGACGAAAACCAAAGAGTATAAACCGGTATACGAGGAAGAATACCTCCTTGTCGACGGCTACAACATTATCTTTGCCTGGGACGAATTGAAAGCGCTTGCGGCAGAAAATCTGGAAGGCGCACGAACCAAACTGATGGAGATCATGTGTAATTATCAGGGATTTTGCGGCTGTCATCTGATCCTTGTGTTTGATGCGTACAAGGTAAAGGGAAATCCGGGCAGTGTAGAACAATTCCACAATATCAGCGTCGTTTATACGAAGGAAGCGGAAACGGCAGATATGTATATCGAGAAGACGACGAAAGAAATTGCACGAAAGAAAAGAGTGCGTGTTGCGACATCCGACGGTATGGAGCAGATCATCATACTCGGGCATGGGGCGACAAGAATTTCTGCCCGTGCTTTTCAGGAAGAAGTAAAACGTGTCAACGACCGCATTGCCGAAGAGGTTGAGAGGAGAACGGAAAAGTTATGATAGAGAGCAGTACCAACGCACAGATCAAAAAGATACAGAAACTGAAAAAAAGTGCCAGAAACCGCAGAAAAGAAGGTCTCTTTATCGCAGAAGGCGTGCGGCTTGTCGAAGATGCACTGGCCTATCGGTAGAAAAAGTATATCTGTCAGAAAATGTAAAAGAAGAATATTTTGACCGGTTATCGCATAAACTGAAAGAAGCAGACGTAGAATATGTAAGTTCAAAAGTGTTTCAGGAAATCTCCGATACCGAAAGCCCACAGGGGGTTCTTGCTGTCGTGCAAATGCCGGGATATGATAGGTCTACTATTGTAGAAAAAGAAGACGCCGCAGTGATCTGTCTGGAGGATATTCAGGACCCGGGAAATCTGGGGACAATATTCCGAACGGCAGAAGGCGCCGGAATGTCAGCGGTCATCATGTCAGCCGGCTGTGTGGATCTTTTTAATCCGAAAGTAGTACGTGCGACGATGGGGGCGATTTTCCGTCTTCCCTTTTTTATCACGGAAAATATGACAAAAGAGGTTGAACAGTTAAAACAGGAACATTTTTCTGTCTACGCGGCAAGTTTGGAAGGAGCGAGGCTTTATACCGAGGAGACCTACGAGGGCAAATGCGCGGTCATCATAGGGAACGAGGCCAACGGCATAAAGCAGGAGACGCAGCAGGCGGCGACACACAAAATAAAAATTCCGATGGAAGGCCAGCTGGAATCTCTCAATGCAGCGGTCAGTGCGGCACTTTTTATGTATGAGATTCATCGCAATCGGTAGTTGCAATATTTCTTCAGATATAGTAGAATAGATATTGTAGTGTTTTTTAAAATGCCCAAAAGGAGGTAGAGAATCAATGGTTATATGGTTAGTGATTTTAGCAATTATGATTCTTATCGAAGCAGTCACCATGGGATTGACGACCGTGTGGTTTGCTTTGGGAGCTCTTGGTGCGGCAGTGGTAACCGGATTTGGCGGTGGCTTTTGGCTGCAGTTTACTGTATTTGTGATTCTCTCATTTTTATCTATGATCGTATTTCGTCCGATTGCGATGCGATTTTTTAATCCAGTAAAAGAAAAAACGAATATTGATGAGATTATAGGAAAAAAGGCAGTAGTGATTGAATCCATCGATAATCTGCAGGGAACCGGAAAAGTCCGATATCAGGGAATGGAATGGACCGCTCGCGCGGAAGAAGAAAATGACAGGATCGAAAAAGATGCCGAGGTAGAGATTATCGCAGTAAAAGGTGTCAAATTGATCGTAAAAATGAAAGGATAGGTGAAAATTATGGATGGTATGATAATCAGTGGAGGTCTTGTGGTCGGAGTGATCATTGTTGTATTGGTGCTTATTATATTGGCATCCTGCATTAATATCGTTCCACAGGCAAATGCTTATATTATTGAAAGACTTGGGGCTTATATTGGAACATGGTCGGTAGGAATTCATTTTAAAGTTCCATTTTTGGATCGTGTGGTAAGAAGAGTAAATTTAAAAGAGCAGGTGATGGATTTCCCACCTCAGCCTGTTATTACAAAGGATAATGTTACGATGCAGATCGATACGGTTGTGTTTTTCCAGATTACGGATCCAAAATTGTTTACGTATGGTGTGGAAAATCCGATCATGGCAATTGAAAATCTGACCGCGACGACACTTCGTAATATCATCGGAGACCTGGAACTTGACCAAACACTTACATCACGTGAGACAATCAATACGCATATGCGTTCTAATCTGGATATTGCAACGGATCCATGGGGAATCAAAGTAAACCGTGTGGAATTGAAAAACATCATTCCACCGCGTGAAATTCAGGACTCGATGGAAAAACAGATGAAGGCAGAACGTGAGCGCCGTGAGTCGATTCTTCGTGCAGAAGGGGAAAAGAAATCCACTGTATTGGTAGCAGAAGGAAAGAAAGAATCGGCGATCCTCGAAGCAGAGGCGGAAAAAGAAGCTGCTATCCTTCGTGCGGAAGCGAAGAAGGAAGCGATGATCCGTGAAGCAGAAGGTCGTGCACAGGCGATTGAAGCGGTACAGAGAGCGACGGCAGAGGGAATCCGTTTCCTCAATGAAGCAGATCCGTCCAAAGCGGTATTGACGATAAAGAGTCTGGAAGCATTTGAAAAGGCAGCGGATGGAAAGGCGACAAAGATTATTATTCCTTCAGAGATTCAAGGGGTAGCCGGTCTTGCCAAAGCCGTTGTGGAAAGTGTAAAAGAAACCGAATAAACAGGAGAAGGGGATTCTTTACTACCGGTCTGTCCGGGAGAGAACCCCCCTCTTTATTCTTAAAAACAGCAGACAGAATGTACTGCGGAAAAGAGGTTAATCATGGATTTAAAAGGACGTAATTTTTTGACATTAAAAGATTTTACACCGGAAGAAATCGGATATTTTTTGCAATTATCAAAAGAATTGAAGGAAAAGAAGAAAAATGGGATCAGCCATCGGATGCATGAGGGAAAAAATATTGCGCTGATTTTTGAAAAGACAAGTACAAGAACACGCTGCTCATTTGAAGTGGCAGCCCATGATCTGGGGATGGGCGTTACATATCTGGATCCACAGGGTTCACAGATTGGTAAGAAAGAAAGCATCGCCGATACTGCGAGGGTATTGGGAAGAATGTTCGACGGAATTGAGTATCGTGGATTCGGACAGAAAATCGTAGAAGAACTGGCAGAATATGCCGGAGTACCGGTCTGGAACGGACTTACCAATGAATACCACCCGACACAGATGTTAGCAGATCTTTTGACAATTCAGGAAAAATTCGGAGAATTGAAAGGCATTAAACTTGTTTACATGGGAGATGCCCGCTACAATATGGGAAATTCCCTGATGATCGCCTGTACGAAAATGGGAATGCATTTTACGGCATGTGCGCCAAAAGAATATTTCCCAAATGCGGAGCTCGTAGCACAGTGCGAGGAATACGCCAAGGCATCCGGCGGTTCGATTACACTGACCGAGAGTGTGGAAGAAGGCACAAAAGATGCCGATGTTTTGTATACCGATGTCTGGGTTTCCATGGGAGAACCGGAAGAAGTATGGGAAGAGCGTATCAAAGCCCTGTCGCCATATCAGGTAAATAAGAAAGCGATGGACAATGCCAAGGATACGGCAATCTTTATGCACTGCCTTCCGGCATTTCATGACCTTAAGACAAAAATCGGAAAACAGATTTATGAAAAATACGGTTTGACCGAGATGGAAGTGACAGACGAAGTATTTGAGGCGTATGCAGACGTAGTATTTGAAGAAGCAGAAAACCGGATGCACACGATCAAAGCAGTGATGGCTGCCACATTATAAAAAAGAAAAATCAGACAGTTAAGGAGGGCCAATATGAATAAAAATCTTGATTTGGAATATAAACACGAATGGTTACAGAAAATGGCGGATGTATGTGAAGCCAGCAGTACGATTGACTCTACTTTATTTGATAAATATGAAGTAAAACGAGGATTACGTGACTTAAACGGTCAGGGTGTACTTACCGGATTGACGGAGATTTCCGAGATTCGTTCTTACACTGTCATTGACCATGATATGGTTCCTTGTGAAGGAAAATTGTATTATCAGGGAATCGATATCGAAGAGATTGTCGATGGATTTTTGCAGGAAAAACGTTTCGGCTATGAAGAAGTGGTATATCTTCTGCTCTTTGGTGAATTGCCGACAGAGAGCCAGCTGGAGGATCTGAAGGACATTCTTGCCGAATACCGCAAGAGTCTGCCGTCCAGCTTTGTCCGTGATATCATTATGAAAGCACCAAGTTCTGATTTGATGAATACGCTTGGACGAAGTGTGCTCACCTTGTATTCTTATGATACAAAAGCGGACGATACGACGACGGAAAATGTTCTTCGGCAGTGTCTGGAACTGGTTGCACTTCTGCCGATGTTTGCGGTGTATGGATACCAGGCTGCCAATTATTTCCATGAAGGCAGCAGTTTCTTCCTGCATCCACCGAAAGAAGAATATTCGACGGCAGAAAACATTTTACACATGCTCCGTCCGGACAGTAAATTTACACCGTTGGAAGCAAAGATCCTGGATATCGCGCTGGTTCTTCACGCAGAACATGGCGGAGGAAATAACTCAACCTTTACGGACCACGTCGTAACGTCTTCCGGAACCGATACGTATGCAGCCATCTCGGCAGCGCTTGGATCCCTCAAAGGACCAAGACATGGAGGCGCCAATAAAAAGGTATCTTTGATGTTTGAAGATATGAAGAAAAATGTACACGACTGGGAAGACGATGAAGAGATAAAAACGTATTTGACGGCGTTGTTGAATAAACAGGCATTTGACCGTTCCGGACTTATTTATGGAATGGGTCATGCAGTGTATTCGATTTCTGACCCGCGTGCTAAGACGTTTCGCAAATTTGTAAAGAAGTTGTCGGAAGAAAAGAATATGCTCAAAGAGTATGCGTTATATGAAAAAGTAGAAAAACTTGCACCGGAAGTAATCGCGGCAGAACGCCATATTTACAAAGGTGTCAGTGCCAATATCGATTTCTACAGCGGACTTGTGTACAGTATGCTGGGACTTCCGATCGAGTTGTATACCCCGATTTTTGCCATTGGAAGAATCGCCGGCTGGAGTGCACATCGACTGGAAGAACTTGTAAATGCCGGAAAGATTATCCGTCCGGCTTACAAAGCGGTTTGTCCGCATAAACCTTATGTGCCGATGAGCGAAAGGAAGTAACCCATGGATGAAAATCAGGTTTTATGTGCCTGCAGTGCATATGAGCAGAAATTTTATCTGAATCCCCGGTACGAATCTCTGCCGGAAGGGATTAAAGAAGAATTGAAAATACTGAGTGTGATGCTGACGGCAGATGTCGGCGGTGTGTTTACGATGGAATTTGAAGAAGACGGTTCTTTGTATATGTCTACGACTGCCAAAGAAAATGATTTCTTTTACGATGAAATTGGAAGTTATCTGAAGATTAAGCAGATGCGTCAGGAACACGAAGAATTGTTTTCAAGTTTAGAAGAATATTACCGCGCCTTTTTTGCCGGTAAAGAAGAATAAGAGGAAAAAGAGATGTTATTAACGATAGATATCGGAAATACCAATTTGACGTTTGGTGTTTTTGAGGGAGAAAAATTACGGTCAACATTCCGTCTGACAACCAATATTCCACGTACGTCCAATGAATTTGGTGATGCGATCGTGGAAGGGTTGTCGCGACAGCATATTTCGGAAACAACGATTGAGGATGTGATCATTGCCTCGGTTGTACCAAAAGTGATGTATTCGCTGGTAAGCGGGATTAAAAAATATTTTCACTGCACTCCGTATGTGGTAGGCGAAGGGACCAAATCCGGGATTCATATTGCGGCTTCAAATCCGAGCGAGATCGGAGCAGACCGTATTGTAGATGCCGTAGGAGCTTATGATCTTTATGGTGGTCCTGTGATCGTGGTGGATTACGGAACGGCGACGACATACGATCTTGTCACAAAAGATGGTGTTTTTGCGGCACGTGTTACCTGCCCGGGAATTAAGATCAGTACAAAGGCGCTTTGGTCCAGTACGGCACAGCTTCCGGAGATTGAGATCAAGATGCCGGAGACGATTCTTGCGAAAAATACGATCACCAGTATGCAGGCAGGAATTATGTATGGCACGGTAGGTCAGACCGAGTATATTATCCGAAAAATTAAGGAAGAATCCGGAATATCCGATATCAAAGTAGTTGCCACAGGCGGACTGGGAAGAATTGTCGCCGATGCAACAGATTCCATCGATGTGTACGATGCACACCTGACACTTCAGGGAATCCGGTTGATCTATGAAAAGACAAAAGCGGCCCGTCAGAAAGGATAAGCCTATGAATGTGGAGGAGTCCTGGAAGATTGGAGATGTCGAGATCCCGGGAAAATTGATTCTTGCACCGATGGCAGGCGTGACGGATCTTCCGTACCGCCAAATCTGTAAAGAAATGGGAGCGGATCTGATCTGTACAGAAATGGTCAGTGCAAAAGGCATTTATTATAACAGCCCAAACACACAGCCGTTATTGGAGATCAATCCCAAAGAGCGTCCCGTGTCTCTGCAGTTATTCGGAGCAGATCCGGACATTATCAGCGAGATGGCGGCACGGATCGAGGAACTGCCATTTGACATTCTGGACATCAATATGGGATGTCCGGTGCCAAAAGTTGTCAATAACGGAGAGGGTTCTGCTCTTTTGAAAAATATTCCGCTCGCAGAAGAAATCATACGAAAAACCGTGCGAGCGATTCACAAACCGGTTACTGTAAAATTTCGGAAAGGCTTCCGCGATGGCGAATGCCAGGCAGTCGATCTGGCAAAGGCAGCAGAGGCAGCAGGAGCTTCCGCGGTAGCGGTACATGGGCGTACGAGAGAGCAGTATTACAGCGGAAAAGCGGATTATGAGATCATCCGCAAAGTCAAAGAGGCGGTTTCGATTCCGGTCATTGGAAATGGCGATATTACTTGCGGTGCCGATGTGGACAGAATGTGGCAGGAAACCGGGTGCGATGCCTTTATGATCGGCCGCGGTGCCAGAGGGAATCCGTGGATCTTTGAACAGATCCGCCATTACATGAAAACCGGAGAAATACTTCCGAAACCGGGGATCCGAGAACTTTACGCCATGATCGAACGACATGCCGCAATGCAGGCAGAGTGGAAGGGCGAATTGTATGGAATGCGGGAAATGCGGACGCATATCGCATGGTATACCGCAGGATATCCACATTCTGCATCCATCCGAAGAGAGATTAATCGGGTGGAAACTTTGGAGGATTTGAAAAAAGTGTTCTCCGCTTTCATTAAATAATCACACAGATATCAAAGTATGAACATCGTTAGTTCATACTTTTTTTTTGTATCACAGCAAAATAAACCACCGGCTATGCCGGTGTGACCCGCATTAGCTTTAGCTACAA
>ERZ1027256.800-NODE-800-length-10681-cov-5.443535_pt1 | contig 10681 bp, 10 predicted proteins | sample MGYA00519242_ERZ1027256 | MGnify/ENA primary metagenome ERZ1027256 (study PRJEB26926, sample SAMN06164394) | human gut metagenome | biome: ENVO:00009003; feature: ENVO:2100002; material: ENVO:00002003 | host: Homo sapiens | place: USA | collected 2012 ...
CCTCTTCGTCGGCAGCGTCAGATGTGTATAAGAGACAGGGTGCGGGTCTCCCCGTCTCCGAGCCCACCGGAAGCATGGTCGTCGACATCGGCGGCGGCACGAGCGAAGTTGCCGTTATCTCCCTGGGTGACGTTGTTACCTCGAACTCCGCAAGAGTCGCGGGCGACAATTTTGATGAGTCCATCATCAACTACATCAAGAAGAAATACAACCTGCTCATCGGCGAGAGAACCGCTGAGGATATCAAGATAAAGATCGGCTCCGCCTATCCCTACGAGGGCGAAGGCGCGATGAACATCAAGGGCCGCAACCTCATGGACGGTCTGCCGAAGAACATCGAGATCTCCGCAGAGGAGATCAGAGAGGCTCTGTCCGACTCCGTCAATCAGATCCTCGATGTCGTCAAGGCTACCCTTGAGAAGACTCCCCCCGAGCTCGCTGCGGACATTATCGACCACGGCATCATGCTCACCGGCGGCGGTGCTCTGCTCAGAGGTCTCGACAAGCTCATTGCCGCTGAGACCCGCATCCCCGTTCTCGTCGCGGAGAGTCCGCTCGACTGCGTCGTTGACGGAACAGGCATCTGCCTCGAGCATCCGCTCGATAAATAAACGCCTTTTCGCGGGTCGCTCTGCTTTCCGCAGACGACCCGCGTTCTCGCAGGCTTACAAAAACTATGCGGCACAATGGTTTTTCTGCCTTTCTGCATACTTTTTGCAAACCCGCGGGATTTTTTGCGTTGTATAGACTTACTTCTTCCAAGCAAAGGAGAGACTCAATTGAAGTTTTACAAATCCAGAACATTCAAAATATTTGTCGGCGTGCTCGTCGTGCTGATTATCGGCGTTGCGGCGGCAGCGGCAATGCATTCGGGCTCTTCGCCCGCAAATTCCGTGATAAGCACGGTGTTTTCGCCGCTTCAGCGCGCGTCGTCGTTTTTGGCGCAGAAGTTTTCGGCTTTCTCGATAAACTTCAAGTCCTCCGCCACGCTCTCGAAGCAGGTAGATGAGCTGAACAAAGAAATTGAGGATCTTCAGAGCCAGCTCGTTGACTACGAGCAGATGAAGAGCCAGAACGCGCTCTACAAAGAGTTCCTCGAGCTCAAAGAGAGCCACAAGGACTACAATTTCTGCGAGGCGTCGGTGGTCGGCAGAGACGCGGCAAACCCGCTCTCCGCTTTTGTTTTGAACCGCGGCAGCAATGACGGAATCGCCGTCAACGACCCCGTTATCTACGGCAAATATCTCGTCGGCGTCGTCACCTCCGTGACCCTCACGCAGTGCACGATAAAAACTATACTCAACCCGAGCGTCAACACCAGCGCATATGAGATCCGCACGCGCGACCTCGGCTTCGTCACAACGACTGCGGCATACGCCAAGGACGGACTCTGCACCATGCCCGGTCTTTCGAGCTCAACAGCGGTCTCCCCCGGCGGAATCGTCTGCACATCGGGAGTCGGCGGCATCTATCCGCGCGACTTAATTATAGGCACGGTCACAAAAGTCGAGGACTCCGACACGGACATCTCCGCGACCGCGATAATCAAGCCCGGCGCGGACATAGCTTCGATAACAGATGTTTTTATAATCACCGAGTTCGAGGGTCAGGGTTCGAGCGTCACAGAGTAACAAATTTATCGAAAGGGACTTGTCTATGGGTCTCACAGCCGAAAAGAAAAGACTTATAATCCGCCGCGTGATCTTCGCAGTGCTGCTGGTATTCTGCGCCGTTATCCAGAACACGCCGGGACTTCTGCCCGAGCCGTTCGGCGCGCATCAGCTCGCAGTGACGGTCATGGTGGTCTGCATCGCGATGTTTGAGCGCGAGACTGCGGGCATGCTCCTCGGTCTGCTCGCTGGCGTAGTGCTCGACGTGACCGGCGGCACCCAGGGCATAAACGCCATTTTGCTGACTGTAGTCGGTCTCGTGTGCGGAATGCTCGTCAACAACATGATAAGAAACAACATCGTCACCGCGCTGATTTTCTCCGCGCTGGCGCTGCTTGTGCATACATTCGTCTACTGGATAGTGTTCGTCGCCGCGGCGGGAGTCCACGGCGGCAGGCTGCTGCTCACCTTCTGCCTGCCGAGCGTGCTCTACACGGTGATATTCACGCCGCTCTGGTTTTTGATAACAAGAGGCATCAGCAGACGGCTGCCCAGCGAAGCAAAAAGATAAGAGAAAGGAGAAAGCCCGATGGATTCAAAGAGACTTGCGATAAGGCGCATTGCCCTGCCCTGCATACTGCTCGCGTTCATACTTGTCTTTGTCGGCGTGCTCGTCAAAGTTCAGCTCGTTGACGGCGAGGAATATGCGAGCGCCGTCAACACCGCGAAGCAGACTACCGTCACCATCCATGCGGCGCGCGGCGAGATAGTCGACCGCAACGGCAAACCCATAGTCGAGAACCGCCAGGGCTACTCCATAGTTTTCAACTATTCATATTTTCCCTCGAAGAAAGAGAACGCCGAGAGGAATTCTATAATCATCTCGCTCATCAGACTTTTTGAAGCGAACAACACCGAGTGGGAGAACAACCTGCCGATAGTCATTGACGCTTCGGGCGGACTCGTCTATAAAGCGGACAGTGAAAAAGAGATCGAGGTCATGAAAGGCAAGGACTACTTGAACCTCAACTCCTACGCCACGGCGCAGAACTGCTACGACGCGATGGTCGAGATGTTTGAGATCGACCCGAGCTATTCGCTCCGGGATGGCCTGAAAATCGCGGCGGTTCGCTATCAGATGCTCCTGAACGGCTTCGGAGTCAGCAATTCTTATACTTTTGCAGAGGATGTCAGCGATGTGCTCGTCGCAAAAGTTAAAGAGAACAGTGCGACTTTCAAGGGCGTTGACGTTGAGGTCGTGCCCTACAGACACATTGTCGACGGCACCCTCGCCGCACATATTATAGGCACCGTCGGCAAGATAAACGCCGAGGAATACGCTGAGCTCAAGGACAAGGGCTATGGCATGAACGACATGGTCGGCAAGAGCGGAATCGAATACTCGATGGAAGAGTACCTGCGCGGCACGGACGGCGAAATGGTCGTGACGGTTGACGCGGACGGCAATGTCTCCGAGACTGTGACGAAAGAGCCGGTTCAGGGCGCGACGGTCGTGCTCACCATTGACGCCGATATGCAGAAATTGGCGCAGGACACCTTTGCGAAATGGACGGAAAACTACGCCAAATCATCGAAGAACAAATACGGCGTTCCCGCCGCGGGCGCGCTCGTTGTCAACGACCCGAACACGGGCGAGATTCTGACTATTCTCAGCTATCCGACCTATGATCTGAACACCTACAGCGAGAAATACTCGGAGCTGAGCAAGGACGAGCGCACTCCGCTCTGGAACAGGGCGCTGCGCAGCACCTACGCCATCGGCTCGACCTCGAAGCCCTCGGTCGCCATAGCTGCTATCGAAGAGGGACTCACGAACCGCGACAGGGTCATCCGCTGCACGAGGGAGTTCAAATACCTCGACCACACATTCTACTGCAACATCAACCACAAAGACCGAAACCTGACGCTCAGAACCGCGCTCCAGGATTCGTGCAACATATATTTCTATACCTGCGGCGAAGAACTCGGAGTCAGCAGGCTCAATGAATACCGCTCCATGCTCGGACTCGGCGTCAAGACAGGCGTCGAGCTGACCGAGGCGGAGGGCATTGAGGACAGCCCCGAGTACCGCGAAAGCATCGGTCAGACATGGCTGCCCGGCTATCTGATCCTTTCGTCCATCGGCGTAGGCGGTACGCGCTTCACGCCCATCCAGCTTGCAAACTACGTCGCCACGATAGCAAACGGCGGCACGAGGTACGAACAGCATCTCATCAAATCGGTCAAGAGCGCCGACTATTCCGAGACGCTCGTTGAAAAGACCCCGAAAGTCGCGCTCGAGACGGGCATATCGAAATATGCCATCGACTGCGTCACCGAGGGCATGGAGTACGTTGTCAACAACAACCGTATTATACAGTCGGCTCTCAAGGGGCTCGATGTCCAGACTGCCGCAAAGACCGGTACTTCCGAAGAGAACAGAAAGATAAACGGCGTCAGCCAGGTTATCAACAACGGTCTTTATATCACCTTCGCGCCGAGCAAAAACGCCGAGATATCCATGGCGTTCATCTGCGAGGGCGTCTACGGCGCGTCCTCCCTCGCGCAGATCGCAAAGCCGATATACGAATACTACTTCAACAGCTCGCAGACGGCAGCCGCGCCGCAGAGCGAGAATACTCTTCTGGGGTGATTAGATTAAATGGCTGAAAAAATAGTTATCGCCTCCGGCAAGGGCGGCGTTGGCAAATCATCTCTGACGGCCGGACTTGCGCGCGCGCTGAGCGGCGCCGGCAAGCGCGTGCTCATGCTCGACATGGACATCGGGCTTCGCAGCCTCGATCTGATTTTCGGCACCCAGAAAGATGTGCTCTTCGACTGGGGCAATGTTATCGACGGCGGATGCGAGCCGAATCAGGCGGCACTCGCCGCGGGCGGTCCGATGCTGATGACTGCGCCGATGCGCATGTCCGACTCGTTCACCAAAGAGAGCATGAAAGAGCTTGCAGACAAGCTCGCCAAAGACTACGACTATATATTTTTTGATGCTCCGGCGGGGCTCTCCGACGGATTCGAGCTCGCCTGCGCCGCAGCGGACAGGGGCATTGTCGTCTCCACCGCCGATGCGGTATGCGTGCGAAGCGTCAACATAACAGCAGGCGCGATGCGCAAACTCGGGCTTTCGGACATAAGACTTGTCATCAACCGCTTTGACGAAAAGGCGGTCTGCAAGAAGAAGCTGCTCAACATCGACGATGTCATTGACGCGGTATGCGTTCAGCTAATCGGCATCGTACCCGAGGACGCGGCGGTGTCGCACTGCGCGGTGCGCGGCGAACCGCTCCCGGCATCGAGCGCGGCGGCAAAGGCGTTTTCGCGCATAGCCAAAAGAATCGACGGCGGCGAAGCACCGCTGTTGGGGTGATTTTTTAGTGTGCCTGCGGCATCTGTGACATTGCAAATTACTGCAAATTACTATCAATCGGTTGTAGGGGCGGATATTATCCGCCCGCGAAATTTGCACAAAATTACCAGCTCGCAACTTGTAGGGTGCGGCGACTCGACGCACCTATGCCGCGACAGCGGCACGATATGAATTTGTGGGATTTGCACCCTACCTTCGCGACCTACCATAATTTATTTTTTTATGCTACCCGCGTTTCGGCATTTTCTTTTTATTTGAAAAAGAAAACGCCTGCAAAAGAAAAGCAAACTCAGGGCTTCGCCCCGAGACCCCGCGAACGCCGCGCCGCAGTACATAGCTTGTGCTACTCAGTAGACAGCTCGGCACATTCGCCCGCAAACGCGCTGGAGCTTGGACGAGTGCGGGCTCGTGCGGCTTGCTGCGCAAGCCGTTCCCTCGCAGCTCTCAGATAGTCTGTTCCACTGCGGCGCGGCTATTGGGAACTTGTTCAACGGGATTTATAAAGTCGCTTGCTTTACCTTTTCGAAGTGGAGAACCGCCATGAAAAAGATGCGTTCAAAGAAAAAGATAATAATTTCCGTCCTCTGCGTGCTTCTTGCACTCGCGGTGCTGACTCCGTGCGTGATAAACGCCGTTGTGATGCTCAGCGCGGGCAAGTATATAATCAGCGCGGACGAGGCGGCGGGACGCGGGGCGGACTGCGTATTGGTGCTCGGCGCAAAGGTCAACTCCAACGGCACGCTGAGCCATATGCTAGAGGACAGAATGAGCACGGGCGTTGATTTGTATCAATCCGGCGCGGGCAAAAAGATACTCGCCAGCGGCGACCACGGCAGGGATTCATACGACGAGGTCAACCATATGAAACAATACGCCGTCGGCAGAGGCGTTGACCCCGACGATGTGTTCCTCGACCATGCGGGCTTTTCAACATATGAGTCGATGTACCGCGCCCGCGATGTTTTTGAAGTCAAGAGCACGATAGTCGTCACTCAGAAATACCACCTCTACCGCGCGGTCTACAATGCGCGCCGCCTGGGTATCGACGCCTACGGCGTTGCGGCGGACAAGCGCGTTTACGGCAAGCCCGTCTATAATTTCGTGCGCGAGAGCCTCGCCCGGTGCAAGGACTTCTTTATGTGCATTTTCAAGCCCGAGCCGACTTATCTCGGCGAGGTTATCCCGATAAGCGGCAGCGCGTCGCTCTCGGACGACACCGAATACTGACAGTTTCAAGGAGAAAGATATATGCGACTTGGCATTTTCGGCGGCACCTTCAACCCGCCGCACATGGGGCACATAAGGCTTGTTACCGCTATCGCGGACAAGCTGCAGCTCGACCGCGTTCTCATTATTCCGGCGTCGGTTCCGCCGCACAAGCACGTCTTGAACCTTGCTCGCAGCAGGGACAGATTCGAGATGTGCCGCCTGAGCTTTGAGGGCGACCGTCGGTTTTCCGTCTCGGACACGGAGCTTTGCCGCGTCGGCAAGAGCTACACCTACGACACACTCTGCGAGATAAAGCGCGAATACCCGGACGCCGAGCTGTTTTTGATAGTCGGCTCGGATATGCTCGCGACATTCGACGAGTGGTACCGCTATCACGACATACTCATGATGTGCACCCTCTGCGCCGCCTCGCGCAAGCACGGCTTCGTCCCCGAGCTCGAGGGCAAGTTCACGCAGGAAGAAACAGAAAAGATAAAATTCATCGAGATTCCGGTCTTTGAAGTAAGCTCGACCATCATTCGCCGCAGGATCTCCGAAAAAGAGAGCACGCAGGGACTTCTCGCCGACGACGTGCGCGACTATATCGAAAAGAAAGGGCTTTACACTTGAACGTACCCGAGAAATACAGAAAATATGACGAGCTGCTGAAAACTAAGCTCGACGACTACAGATATATCCACTCGCTCGGCGTTGCAAAGAGCGCGCGGCACCTTGCCGAGCTATACGGCGCAGACCCCGAAAAGGCTTATTTTGCGGGGCTTCTACACGATGTGATGAAGAACGCAGCGCCCGAGGAGCAGTTGCAAATAATAGAAAAAGCTGATATAATGTTATCTCTGTCCGAGCGTCTGAACCGCAAGCTCTGGCACGCGATAGCCGGAGCGGCTTTTTTGAAGCTCGAGCTTCATATCACCGACGAGGACATCATCGGCGCGGTTCGCTGGCACACTACGGGCAAGGCCAACATGACGCAGCTCGAAAAGATAGTCTATCTCGCGGATTTCATAAGCGAGGACAGAAAATATCCCGATGTTGACAAAGTCCGAGAGCTTTCGGAACAGTCGATAGAATCCGCGATGCTCTACACCCAGAGATACTGCATATCAAAGCTCCTCGCCGACGGAATGATAATCGACCCGTCGAGCGTCGACTGCTACAATGAACTTATAACCGAGAGGAGTTCAGAGAAATGACCCCCAGAGAACTGACAAACGAAATAGTTAAAATACTCGACAAGAAAAAGGCGCTGGACATCACGGCGATAAAGACCGAGGAGCTGACTATAGTCTCCGACTATTTTGTCATCGCGACCGGTACTTCAAACACCCATGTCAAGAGCCTCGCGGACGATCTCGAATACGAGATGGACAAGCTCGGCGCAGCACCCGAGCACATTGAGGGACGCGCGACCGGCTGGATTCTGCTCGACTTCGGCAGCGTACTCGTCCACATATTCCAAAAAGAACAGCGCGAATACTACAACCTCGAGCGCCTTTGGAACGACGCACAGCAGCTTGACATAAGCGACCTGCTGACCGACTGAGAGAGAACATCCGAAAGGAATGACATAAATCATGGCAAACTACGATTTCAAAACCATTGAAAAGAAGTGGCAGGACCGCTGGGAGAAAGAGGGCACCTTCAGAGCTATCGACGATTTCTCGCTGCCCAAGTTCTACGGGCTCATCGAGTTCCCCTATCCGAGCGGCGCAGGCATGCATGTCGGCCACATCAAGGCATATTCCGGCATGGAGGTCATCTGCCGCAAGCGCAGGATGCAGGGCTACAACGTCCTGTTCCCGATAGGCTTCGACGCATTCGGACTGCCCGCCGAGAACTACGCGATAAAGACCGGCACCCATCCGCGCATAGTCACCGACCAGAACATCCACAATTTCACCGGCCAGCTCAAGCGCGTCGGCTTCGCATTCGACTGGAGCCGCGTTATCGACACGACCGACACCGACTACTACAAGTGGACCCAGTGGATATTCCTCAAGATGTTCGAGCACGGACTCGTTTTCCGCGACAAGGCGTTCGTCAACTACTGCCCGAGCTGCAAATGCGTGCTCTCCAACGAGGACTCGCAGGGCGGCAAGTGCGACATCTGCCACAGCGATGTTATCCAGAAGTCGAAGGACGTCTGGTTCCTGCGCATAACTGAATACGCCGACAAGCTGCTTGACGGACTCAAGCACGTCGACTTCCCGGCTAATATAAAGGCTCAGCAGGAGAACTGGATCGGCCGTTCGACTGGCGCATTCGTCAACTTCACCCTCTCGGGAACGGATGAGACGCTGCGCATATACACCACCCGCCCCGACACCCTCTTCGGCGTCACCTTCATGGTCATGGCTCCCGAGCATCCGCTCATCGACAAGTACGCTGACCTCATCTCGAACATGGACGAGGTCGAGAACTACCGCACCGAATGCGGCAAAAAGACCGAGTTCGAGCGCACTCAGCTTGTCAAGGACAAGACCGGCGTCAAGCTCAGCGGACTCACCGCAGTCAATCCCGTCAACGGCAAGGAGATTCCGATATTCATCTCCGACTATGTCATGATGGGCTACGGCACCGGCGCCATTATGGCTGTTCCCGCCCACGATCAGCGCGACTGGGATTTTGCAAAGGCGTTCGGCATTGACATCATCCAGGTCATCAAGGGCGGCGACATTGAAAAAGAAGCATACACCGGCGACGGTGAGATGATAAACTCCGATTTCCTCAACGGAACGGACAACAAAAAGGAATCCATAGAGAAGATGCTCGAGTTCCTCAAGGAGCGCGGCATCGGCGAGAAGGGCGTCCAGTACAAGATGAAGGACTGGGCATTCAACCGCCAGCGTTACTGGGGTGAGCCCATCCCGATTATCCACTGCCCGCACTGCGGCATGGTCGCCGTTCCCGAGAACGAGCTGCCGCTCAAGCTCCCCGATGTTGAGAACTTTGAGCCCGGCGAGGGCGGCGAAAGCCCACTCGCAAAGATAGATTCCTTCGTCAACTGCACCTGCCCGAAGTGCGGCGCGCCCGCGAAGCGCGAGACGGACACAATGCCCCAGTGGGCTGGTTCGTCCTGGTACTTCCTGCGCTACATCGATCCGCACAACGACAAGTGCTTTGCAGACAAGGACAAGCTCAAATATTGGCTCCCCGTCGACTGGTACAACGGCGGCATGGAGCATACCACGCTCCACCTGCTCTACTCCCGCTTCTGGCACAAGTTCCTCTACGACATCGGCGTTGTCCACACGAAGGAGCCCTATGCCAAGCGCACGAGCCACGGCATGATCCTCGGCCAGAACCCGCACTACGTCGGCAACGTCTCCACGCAGGAGGAGAAGGACGCGCTCATCGCCAAGTACGGCAATCAGGCGCTCCGTCCGGCGGTCAAGATGAGTAAGTCCCTCGGCAACGTCGTCAATCCCGATGATGTCGTCAAGGCCTACGGTGCGGACACGATGCGCCTTTATATCATGTTCATCGGCGATTTTGAAAAGGTCGCGACCTGGTCTGACGACGCTGTCAAGGGCTGCAAGCGCTTCTTAGACCGCGTGTGGAACCTCGCCGATCAGGTGACGGAGGAAGAGGGCGTTTCCGAAAAGAACGCGCCCATCGTCCACAAGACCATCAAGAAGGTCACGGACGATATTGACACGCTGAAGATGAACACCGCCATCGCCGCCCTCATGGCTATGGTCAACGAGTTCTATTCGAACGGCGTCAGCCGCGGCGACTTTGAGGCGCTGCTGCTTATGCTCTCTCCGTTTGCGCCCCACATGGTCGAGGAGCTCTGGGAGCAGAAGGGCTTTGCCGCCAAGCATGACGGCAAGATGGCGATGCAGTGCGATTGGCCCGTCTACGACGAGAGCAAGACCGTCGCCTCCACCGCGGAGATGGCCGTTCAGGTCAGCGGCAAGTTCAAGGGCACGATCATCGTCCCCATGGACAGCAATCAGGACACCGTCGTCGAGGCCGCCAAGGCGAACGAAAAGGTCGCCAAGGCCATCGCCGGCATGCAGATCGTCAAGGTCATCCACGTCAAGAACAAGCTCGTCAACTTGATCGTGAAGCCCTGCTGAGCGGAATTTCGGATTTTTTCAAAAATATGAGGAAAGATTATTGACAAGCCGTGATTTTTCTCATATAATACCACCGTTAGTCATGTGAATGACTCTTAAAGAGCGCCCAGGATCAAGCCGGGTGTATCGGAGGGAGGGAAAACATAAATGTCCGAGATCCACGTCAAGGAAGGCGAATCTCTCGACAGCGCGCTCAAGCGCTTCAAGAGAAGCTGCGCCAAGGCCGGTATCGTGGCGGAGGTCCGCAAGAGAGAGTGCTATGAGAGCCCCAGTGTCAAGCGCCGCAAGAAGAGCGAGGCCGCCCGTAAGAACCGCAACAAGCGTTATTACTAATTCTGTCTCTTATACACATCTGACGCTGCCGACGAAGAGGA
>ERZ1027256.810-NODE-810-length-10598-cov-7.283885_pt1 | contig 10598 bp, 10 predicted proteins | sample MGYA00519242_ERZ1027256 | MGnify/ENA primary metagenome ERZ1027256 (study PRJEB26926, sample SAMN06164394) | human gut metagenome | biome: ENVO:00009003; feature: ENVO:2100002; material: ENVO:00002003 | host: Homo sapiens | place: USA | collected 2012 ...
ACTGTATAATGCAGATATGGGCAGAATCCGGAAAATCGGCTCTGCCCATTTGTAACTATTCACAAATCTTATATCAGTTTTTAACGTTTACACAAAACTTGAAACGGTCTCCCGGATAGAGCTGCAAGCCCCACGGGAAATACGCAAAGAGCATTTCTTTCGACGATACCTGCAATACCATTCAGACGATTATGAACGCAATCATAGTATAAATGCGATTTCAATCACCAAACTCTGCACTAAATATATCACAACCATCCTGTTGAAATACCAGCTCTAACCTATGGAGGTATCAATCATGGAACCCATCTATTTGTCAATCCAACCTGTAGAAACCGGAAAACGCATCAAACAACTGCTTTCTGAACAGCATTACACAGTCCATGAAATTCAAGGTGCTTTCGGTTTTGAAAATCCACAGGCCATCTACAAATGGCTGTCCGGAAAATCCTTACCGAGCCTGGACAATTTTGTGATTCTCAGCAAAATTTTAAATACCAGTATTGAAAATATCCTCGTTATTGACAGGGATATTCCTCATTTATACACCTTTTCAGTTGTTCAGCATCAATCATCAATCCCACAGGTTCCAGAAATATTTTGTCATCAGAGCCATTCCTTTTTTCAGGCATTCTTCTCTATACTCGTGCAATTCTCGTTCAGCCGCCAGCCATTTATCAGAAATTTCAGCGTATTCCGGTACATCCCCCAACATATAGATACGACTACTATGTTTTTTTCTTTCCTCTGCTTTCTCCTCTTCCGTCTTTAATTTTTCACCGAATACACCATACTTTTATGACAATTTATTATAGGTAAGGTATAATAAAGAACAAGAGATTCTTTTTAATAGACATTTAGAAATTTGAAATAAGAGGAAGAATTAGATCGGTGAATGCGAATGTGATCAATGAATTGAAAAGCGGCCTGAGCGCCGCTTATATAAATGGTTCCTCTGCGGCAAATCTGGCGTATAAGCCGGCATTTGTATCGAATAATCCGGAAGAGGGGAAGAAGGTTATTTCATCCGTGGAGGATGAGCTGTTGCGCTGCGAAGAATTTCAGATCAGCGTTGCATTTATCACGATGGGCGGTGTGACACCACTCCTGCAGACATTAAAAGAGCTTGAAGAAAAGGGCGTTAAGGGGCAGATCCTTACGACAAATTACCTGAATTTCAGCGAACCGAGAGCACTTGAAAAACTCAATGGATTAAAGAATATTACATTGAAGATGTACGATGTGGAAGCAGCAGGAAATGGGTTTCATACGAAAGGATATATTTTCAAAAAAGAAGAAATTTACCGGATCATCATCGGAAGCTCCAATATGACAAGTGCGGCGTTGACGGTAAATAAAGAATGGAATACAAAACTGATTTCTACAGAAAGCGGAGAGATTGCAGAAGAAATTGTAGACGAGTTTCAGAATCTTTGGAACAGTGAGTATGCTTTACCCTATGATGATTTTTATGAAGTTTACAAAGAACGTTATAATATCGTAAAACACCAGAGAGAAATTGCCAAAAGCGAAGAAATCCTGTCGCTGGAGAAATATTCAATCTGCTGACCAGTGATGAGCGAGTAAGGCATATCATTGAGCAGTCAGAGTATTACGGATATAGCGGTGAGCGTGTAAAAGGACTTATTTTTTGCAGTCGTGTAAAAGAGTGCGAAGAATTGTCGAGAAAGTTTAATGCGCACGGATATCGAACAGTTGCTCTTAGCGGTAAGGACAGTGAAGAAAAACGGCAGGAAGCATTTGAGAGACTGGCAATGGAGGAAACGGATGCAACGCAAGAGATGCAGCCTTTGGATTTTATTTTTTCACGAGATATATTAAATGAAGGCGTGGATATCGTTGAGGTGAATCAGGTTATTATGCTTAGGCCGACCCAGTCTCCGATTGTATTTATTCAGCAACTGGGACGAGGACTTAGAAAGGCGCCTGGGAAAGAATACGTTGTTATTTTGGATTTTATCGGAAACTACAATAATAACTTTATGATTCCAGTGGCTTTATCAGGAGACCGGACTTATAATGCTGACGTGATCCGCAAATATGTCATCAGTGGAAATAGTACAATACCCGGTGCTTCAACGGTTCATTTTGATGAGATTTCCAAGGATAAGATATTTCAGTCTATCGACAAGATCAAAGGGATGAAAACACTGATCAAAGAAAGCTATGTTTCTTTGAAAAATCGGTTAGGACGGATTCCGCTTCTGTATGATTTCTATGAAAATCAGGAAATTGACCCACTGGTAATTATCAGAGAATATAAGACATATGATGCCTTTATGGTGGCGATGGAACAGGATAAATACAAGAATGTGCTAAACGAACAGGAGAAATTAACGCTGGAGTATTTGTCCAAAACGGTTCTTTCCGGAGTGCGTCCTGATGAGCTTGTAATATTAAGTCAATTGCTCCATAGAGATCATATCGCGGTGGCAGATTTTATAAAAGAGTATCAAAATACCTATGGAATTGAAATCAGCACATCCCGGGTAAAGGAAGCAGTCCAGGTGCTGCAGGGACATTTTGTAAGTAAAGAAGCAGAATATCAGAAATATTGTCAGATTGATATTCTGGAAAACGATCCGGCAGGAATGATCAAAAGACTGCAAAGCTATACGGAGAGACTTACACATATTCCGTTCTATACACAGGTAGAAGATATTATAAAAGTCGGCATTGCCAGATATAAGGAAAAATATTTACCGGGGATAAAATCGGAGGATTCATTTGTATTATACGAAAAGTATTCCAGAAGAGATGTAAGCCTTCTTATGAATTGTGGTAAGGATTTATCTTCTATTATGTATGGTATGAAACGAATTGAAAATGATGTTTTTATTTTTATTACCTATCACAAAGAAGAAAGTCAGGATGAAAAAAACTATGTCGATGGAAAACCGGATTATGCAGATGCCTTTGAAGATAATCTGATTTTTAAATGGGATTCTCAGATTGGGAAAGGTCTGGACAGTTCCTATATGAAGGATGTACTTGGAGCAGATAGAAAGCATTTATTTGTAAAAAAATCAGATGCGGAGACCAGCTTCTACTATATGGGACAATTTGATGTATTAGAAGCCAGAAATGCCCAAAAGGAAGATAATCGTGGCCGCATGCAGCCAATTACGAAGGTCACTATGAAAATGCATCATGCAGTGCGTGAGGATTTATTAAGATATTTACAGTCACATATTACGGCATAATGGTTGGAGGAATAAAAGACATGAAAACGATCAAAGTAGTTGCAGCGGTTATTTGCGACAACATAAAGGAGAAGAATAAAATATTTGCGACGGCACGAGGTTACGGGGAATTAAAAGGGGGCTGGGAATTTCCGGGCGGAAAAGTAGAACCGGGAGAAACACCGCAGCAGGCTCTTGTAAGAGAAATTATGGAAGAGCTGGATACAGAAATTAAGGTTGGTGAATGGATCGATACAATCGAATTTGATTATCCGACCTTTCACCTTTCGATGGATTGTTTTTGGGCGGAGGTTACAAAAGGCCATCTTGAGTTAAAAGAGGCAGAGGCGGCAAAATGGCTCACAAAGGATCAGTTAGACAGTGTTGCCTGGTTACCGGCAGATATTACATTGATAGATAAAATTCAAGGGTATATGAAATAAGCCAGTGCAATTTGACTGGCGATAGATTCAAGGGGAAGAGAATTTTTCTAAAAAATCCAGTAATTACTGATTGATTGTGTATAGACAGTGTCATATAATAAATATACAAGAAAGAGAGGTGCTTTTATGGAAAGTATGGGAATTGTTCAAGCGAGAACACCAGAGAGCGTAAAAGAAAACGCGACAAACATTTTAGAAAAGCTTGGCCTTAATATGTCTACGTATATCAATATGGCACTGAATCAGTTGATTATACAGGAAGGAATTCCTTTTGCTGTTAAGCTGGCAAAGTCATCCTATACGGATGAAGAGAAAATAAAGGAAGTAGCCGCAACCTTAAGGATGGAAGGTCTAAAGCTGAGTGACAGTGATCTTAGTATGCTGCAGAAGATTAAAAGTGGTAACATGAGCATTGATGATGCAAGAGAGAAAATATTAAGCGAGGTATAATATGCCGGATACAAAATATTGTTATCCTGATACAGATGTACTGATCAATAAGCTTGATATAAGGGATCTTGATAAGCTTCATATATTTGAACGGAAGTTGACAATGCTTAGATTGCTGGAACTGCTGGACAAACCAATAAATGGTAAATTTGATTTCAAGCATTTGCAGGCTATTCATGCTTATATTTTCCAGGATGTGTATGACTGGGCAGGAAAAGTAAGAACCGTAGACATTGCGAAAGGAAATATGTTTTGTAATGTCAGATTTATTTCAAGTCAGGCTGATGTGATTTTTTCCGGACTTAAGGAAGAGCATTATTTAGCAGGACTGGATGAGGATATGTTTATTAAGCGGCTTGCGTATTATTTTTCTGAAATAAATGCGCTGCATCCGTTTAGAGAAGGAAACGGACGCAGTCAGCGAGAATTTATTCGTTCTCTGGCATTGAAAAACGGATATTTAATCTATTTTGACAGAGTATCGGAAGAAGAAATGTTATTAGCCAGCCAGAAGTCTTTTCTGTGTGACTATGAGGATATGGAAAAGATTATAGCAAAATGTATCAAGAAAAAGTAAATATAGAACAGGGCATAAGGCCGACCGGTGAACTACTTACTGACCGGTCTTTTCTTATGCCAAAAACAACAAAATCCGACAAAAATGAACAGCCGGAAATCATGAAAGATCAGGAGGAATTTTATTATGGCATTTTTTCAGAGCGCAGTAGGAACTTTACAGACATTTGTGATCGCACTGCGGCGGAATGGTAGAATGTCGCTTACGCGACCCGCCGCAGGCGGAGAATCCTGCAGAGCAGGATTCTTTTTTAAGAAAATTGTTCAGAAAAGGGAGCTTAGTTTTTCTCGCGAAGGAACAGATACCAGTACAGGAAGCCGACAACGATGACACCGCCGAAGATATTGCCGATGGTGGCAGGGATCAGATTGTTGAGGATAAAGGTTCCGATATTTAAGCCCTCTGCAGCGATGCCGTATGCAGATGCGGTCATCATACCTGCGGGAATGTAGAACATGTTTGCAACACAGTGCTCGAAGCCGCAGAGAACGAATGCGGAGATCGGAGGGTATACGGCGAGAATTTTGCCGGAAACGTGGGTTGCGCTCATGCCCATCCAGACAGCTACGCAGACCATAACGTTACACAGGATACCGCGGAAAAAGACCTCTGAAAAGCTCAGGGAAACCTTTGTGACAGCGGTATTTACCATGTTTTGTGCGAGCAGTCCGTCATACAGCCCGGGAATATGTCCGTATACGAACAGAACGGACACAAACAGGGAACCGATCAGGTTGCCGAGATAAACAAACAGGTAGTTTTTCATAAGTGCCTTAAAGGTGATCTTATGGTCGAGCAGGGAAATGACCATAAGGCAGTTACCGGTGAACAGCTCACTGCCGTTGCAGATAACCATCGCAAGTCCTGCCGGGAAAACGAGGGCGGATACGATCCGGGCTGCGGACGGATTGGTGATGTCTGCGGAAGCAACAGATGCTGCGGCACCTGCCAGTGCGATAAACATGCCGGCGAAGAAGCCAAGCAGCAGCATGTGCAGACCGGGAAGGTTGGCCTTGCGGACGCCGGCAATATCATAGTTTTTTGCAATTTGATCTGATGAAATCATGGGATTTGCAGTTCCTCCTTTTTGGAACCCACAGGTTCCTGTATTTTCTGCGTTTAATAATGGTAATATTGTAACATGCGTCCCGAAAAGCCGCAAGGAGACAGGCTTTCTTGTATGGTAAAAAAAACATTTTTCGTTACAGTTCACTCGTACCTTTTTGTAAGTAAAAATGAGCTGCGAAGCAGCGGAGAGCGTCGAAGACGCGGTTTTGCGAATGGCGCGAGTGAACTGTAACCATTTTTACAGCATCCGGCCGTAACGTAGATTCCCTGCAGAATCATCCGTTCAGCTTTTTCCGGCGGATGCAGCGTTCTTCACGGTTTGCAAGCGCTTTGATTTTTCCTTCCAGCAAAATGGCGCGTCCTTTTTCATTTCTTGTATACACAACATCATAGGCTCCGATATACGGCTTCATACATTTAGCGAAAAGCTGCGCGTCCTCCTTGCGCTTGGAAAAACATTCCGGGACAACGTAAAATCCGTTCAGCCCGCGGAAGCGTTTGGGACTTACCAGAAGGTAGCGCTGGTTATCGACCGCATCGAAAAAATCGTTGACACACTGCGCGAATAAGGCCTTATCGCGTCCGCTTCCTCCAGAAAGAAAAATAACATGATGATCAGAACCAGAAGTACCAGATACGACTTTGCAGTGCGGCTCTTCTAAAAGGTTTTGTGTCTCCAATGCTTTCAAAATGCCATTTCCGAATGCTTTGAGGCGGCGCAGCGGGCTTCCGAGCATGAAAAGCTTTGGAAAGGCTGCGATCAGGACGCCGCCTGTATACAGAGCCATAAAAAATCCGATGACGCCGGAGACTGCGGAACGCGAAGCAAAACCGGTTCCCAGAGCGAAAATCAGACCGATCAAAAGCAGGGCAGAGGTCAGAAGCAGCGCCCGGAGCGCATCCCAGAACAGGACAGAGGTCACATATTTATCCGGAATTTCATTGGTATTGACAACTTCCATTTTGTCGTACACGGCGAGAGAACGCATCCAGCGGTCTTTTAGCTCGCTGCGCTTTTGGGAAAGGGCGAGCATTTTCCGGTTCATGGAAGCTGCGTTGCTTTTAGTAAAAGGAGGGCGGATGATGGAAAGGCGGTCGATGCCGTTTTCGATGGTATCTTCCGTATAATGCAGTCCGAGAAATTGCTCCATGCGCCGACAGAGCAGCATGTAATCCTCGCTGATTCTGTCTTCGGGGCTTTGCTGGACTTCTTTCCGGGGCTTTAGGCAGACGAGATGCCAGATATTGCTCGTCTTGTTCGGGTCTTCTTTCCAGACGCGGATAGCGCGGCCGCGCATCTGATTGCTGAGCATAAAGGAGCCGACAAAGCTTGCCAGAATCAGGGAATTGATGCAGGGAGAATCCCAGCCTTCTCCGAGCAGGGATTTCGTGCCGATCAGAACCTGCATTGCGCCCTGTGCAAAAATGGCAGTAACGGCTGCAGTGAGGGCGCGCGCGTCCCCCGTGGCGGTCACTTTTAAGTAGTCGTTTTCCGAAAGGCTGCCGATAGCGGAAAACGTGAGTTTGATTTTGGCGTCGGTCTGCTGCAGCAGCGCTTCTTTTGCCTCTGCCGGTATGATGACGACGCTTCCGCACAGAACGCCTAACCGGATTGTTTTATGCTTTTTTTCATTTTCCCTGCGGAGCATTTCAAAAAAGGGAAGAACGCCGAGGGACGCGATCGTCGCTTCGGGATTGCCGATTGCTTTTTCATATTCTTTTCGGATATAATCGGTCAGAATCAAAAGGCGCAGGGAGCTGCCCATCGAATCGTACTCCGAAAATACGATATCCCGGATGCTGTTTGCTTTGCCGAGGGAATTGGTCAGCAGCTTTTCGACTGCTGCACTTTTGGTCAGGATGACTTTTTTCTTTTCGATCAGACCCTGGGATTTTAGCTGGTCGATCAGCATTTCCCGGTAAACCTTATCACATAGATAGGAATCGTTGTCATCGTATAAAAAGCCCTGCAAAAGCCGTTCCATCCACTTCGCGCCCATGGCGGGCAGCTTTTTTGTCCCGAGCAGCCGTTGCAGACGCGCAGGGAATGCTGCATTTTTGCTCTGCAGATAAATCAAAATTGCCTCGAGATATTCCGGGTCATCGAGAAGAAGGTCATCCGAAATCTGACCGTTTAAACCTTTGTGTGTCTCAATCACAGTGAGCAGCTGGGAATCCTGCATCAGGCTTTGCAGCATCTGACTGCTGCGCTCTTCAAAATTTTGAATTTCTTTTGTTTCCGCTGTGGTCGGATAATTGAAATAGACATAATCCTGATGCGGGCAGAGACTTCCCTCTTTTACCAGCTCCGGAATCGTGATTTCCTCATCGATATCTCCGCACATATTCATGTAGCGCGTCCACATCGCAGGCGTGGAATCATAGGGCGGGGTAGCGGTCAGGGAAATGGTTCTCAGAGAAGAAAGCTGCGATTGGAAGGCTTCGAGGGATTTCCACCATTCGCTGCGCAGATGATGGCATTCGTCGAGGCAAAGCAGTTCGATGTTGGCATTTTTCATGGTTCGAACTAAGTCAAAGTCAGAATAATCGACTTCTTCGCTGTCGGTCGGGGCGGTATCCTCGCCGGGCGTTTCCGTGCCGCAAAAACGGGTCATTGCACTGTGAAGCGCCTGATAGGTTGCGACCGTAATGGCCTTCGGCTGCTTCAGGCTCAGGGAGACGTAATCCTCCAGTGCGTATCCGTCGCATAAAAAGGCTTCCTGAATCCTTGCTGCCCACTGTTCCCGAATCGTGATGGAGGGTGCCAAAATGAGCGTGTTCGCATTCAGGCGTTTGATCAGTTCGATGCCGAGGGTCGTTTTGCCGGAACCGGGCGCGGCGACGATGTGAATTTTGTCGTCGGACAGATAGCGGCTGACATTTTGCAGAACCCGCGCCTGGTAGCTGCGCCAGGTTCCGTGAAATTCCAAAATTCCTTCATAATTCATAAGAGGTTCTCCTTAAAGAATCAGTTCCTGAAGTTTTATTAGAAAGGCGCGACTATTTTATTCTATCTTATGGTGCGTTTATCCTTCCTGTCAACTCATTTCCCAGCTTTACGAAACCGGGAAATGGCGCTATACTGACGGTAATACGACGCACGGTCACAGTATTATGTAAACTGAAGAAAAGGCGGAAACAGTATGGAACGACCACAGGCAGAATGGCTGATTGAGTTTTTGGAAAAAGCCGGAAAGTTAAAATCGGTGCCGCGGCATTGCATTACACCGGAAGGCGTGCGGGAAACGGTCGCGGGACATTGCTGGAGAGTTTCTCTGATGGCGTGGCTGTTGAAAGAGGAATTGTCGGATGTCGATATGGAAAAGGTAATCCATATGTGTCTGCTACACGATCTCGGAGAAGCGGTAACGGGCGATATCCCTGCATTTGAAAAAAAGGAACAGGATCGTAACGTGGAGCGAAAAGCCGTGGACGGACTGCTTTCGATGCTTCCGGGCAAAACCGGTGAAGAGGCGAAAGTGCTTTTTGCAGAGATGAATGCGCTCAAGACAGAGGAAGCGAAGGTTTACAAAGCGCTGGATAAGCTGGAAGCTGTGATCGCCCATAACGAAAGCGACATCAGCACCTGGCTGCCGCTGGAATATGAGCTGCAGCAGACCTATGCAGCGGAAAGCGTCAAGGGCTTTCCGATTTTGGAGGAAATTCAGAGGCTGGCAGTAGAAAAGACGCTGGAAAAAATCGCGGAAGAAAAAGCGGGGAGGAATCCGGATGATGGAAGAAGAGAAGAATAACGTAGAGAATTCTGCAGAACCCACAGGCGATCAGGCGGTTGATCTGCAGTCGTCAGGCGATCAGGCGGCTGATCTGCAGTCGTCAGGCGATCAGGCAGCTGATGCGCAGTCGTCAGCCGTGGTGCCGCTACAGCCTGACAAACCGCTTTCTGGCAAAGAACTGCGGCGTCAGAAAAAAGAAGCCGCTGCAGCGCAAAAGGCTGAAGCTGCCGCACAGAAAGCACGGGAAAAAGCCGAGGCAGAAGCGCAGAAGGCACGCCAGAAGGAGGAATCGCTCGCTGCGAAGCTGCAGCGCCGCCAGGAGAAAAAAGAATACCGGCAGGGCGTCCGCCAGGAACGCGGACAGGAAATAAGACTGCTCTGGCATATCGTGGAATTCATCATGCTTGTGACGTTTATTGTGCTTGCGATTGATCAGGTGGGATTGTACGGATTTTTGTTTGTATGGTTCTTTATCGCGCTTGCAGCGGCATCCATTGTGCTGCTGCTTGCAGGACTGATCCGCGCGTTTCGCAAAAAACGCGCCGGAATCATGATTTTGGTATCCCTGATCGGAATCATCGGATGTATCGCGTGGTTTATTTTTCTGGTTTCGTCAAAACTGATCTGAGGGTGCCGGAACGAAAATTAGGAGAGTCACATGGCTCTCCTAAAATTTTATTTCATAGGAAAATGCGTCCTATGAAATAAAAACGCTTCGCAGGATTCTTTTTGAGAAAAACAGATTCAAAAAATGGCTGAACAGGGAAACGTCGGAGGAAAATTCTGCGTTTATAAGGAGTAGGAACGTACATTGCGCCGGGAAATGCAGAATTGCGACCCCGCGTGGTTTACACGATCGGAACTCCTGCAGGCAGCATAATTGATTCAGCAAAAAAGCAGGCCGCAGTCGCGGAAGAGGAGAGGAACAATGGAGGACGATAAAATCATCGCCCTTTACTGGGCACGAAAGGAAGAAGCAATTTCGGAAACGGACAGAAAATACGGCAGCTATTGCCGCAGCATTTCTTTCCGGATTTTAAACGATAAAGAGGACAGCGAGGAATGCGTCAACGATACCTGGCTGCATACCTGGAACGCGATTCCCCCCGGGAAACCGGAATTT
>ERZ1027256.828-NODE-828-length-10520-cov-12.340277_pt1 | contig 10520 bp, 10 predicted proteins | sample MGYA00519242_ERZ1027256 | MGnify/ENA primary metagenome ERZ1027256 (study PRJEB26926, sample SAMN06164394) | human gut metagenome | biome: ENVO:00009003; feature: ENVO:2100002; material: ENVO:00002003 | host: Homo sapiens | place: USA | collected 2012 ...
TCGGAGATACTCTATTACGCTATTGTGGACAGGGACAAGTCTATCCTTACCTCCTTTCCCGTTGTGTACAGTAATAATGCCTGTATCCAAATCGACATCCTTCACTCTTAGCCGGAGCACCTCACCTATACGAAAACCACAGCAATATAAAAGCCGGATAACAGCAGGTATGACCAGATGCCTTGTTGGCGCATTATTCCTGACCGGCAGATTATCTGCTGCATATAATAATCGCCGTATTTCTTCAACAGTAAATATATGCGGGGTAAAAGTCGAACTGTTCTTTAGTTTGCTGGTATCCGGGACATAGGAGATTCCGTCCTGCGTGTATGCAAATTTTGCAAAAGCGCGTATCGCATTATGTCTGACTATTTTCGAACGGTTTGAAAGATATGGCTTTAATAAATCCCATGCGTCAATAAGCTCTTTTGTCACCACGGGGGCATCCGAGAGTTCCTTTGAAAGGCAGTCCAGTTCCTGCATATAATAGCCGCAATGCACGGAGGTATATCCCTCATTTTGTCGAGATTCCAGATATTTCCATATTATTGGCGCAAGCTGGCTTGTGAAAGTAAATTGTTTCATAGTAATCCCTCCAAACTCAGCGAACATAACCGCATATGTTCAATATCGACCCGCAAGTAGGTTTCTGTTACACTGATGTTACTGTGACCGAGGATTTGGGACACATCCTGCACCGGAGTGCCTTTTCTCAGCATATTTGTGGCAAACGAATGGCGGATAGTGTGTACGCCTGTGTGCCTCTTTGTTGGGATAGCAATCCCTGCTCTGCGTAAATACTTATGAAATTCCGGATTGAAATTGTTATGCTCACCCAATGGCTGAAACGGTGCGTTATGGCTCAGAAAGATAAAAGCCGAGGAGGACTGTGGGCGGCCATCTTGCAAATAAGAAATAATCGCCATACCTAGCTCTTTGCTGAGTGGCAGACTCAAGGCGTTCCCTGTCTTCTGCTGAGAAAGTGAAATGCAGTTTTCCTTCCAGTTAATATTTGAAAATTTGAGTCCCAAAACGTCGCTTATCCTTAACCCTGTTCTTGCAAGAAGCAGAAAAATCGCGTAATTCCGCCTTCCAACTGGATTGGCAGTATCGATGACTGCAAGAATCTTGTCGATTTCTTCAGGACTCCATACCTGTGGAATCTGGGGTGCAGTGCGTTTGAAGTTTGGGAGTTGAAGGGAATAATCCAAATCCGTATATTTGTGGTCATAAAGCCAGTGCAGGTAAGCACCAACTTGTCGGCATCTTGCTCTACGAACATTCATGCATATTTCTGAAGCATTGCTCATAGCCGTGGAAAAACAGTTGATAGTCTCCGCATTTATGCTTTTGATGTTCTGTGTGTTTGATGAATGAACAGCAAGCAAGAAAAGCCTCAATGCTGCTATTGTGTTGTCCATCCACGATCTCGAAAAATTCTGCATTTTGCAATAACTCAAGTAGTCGGAAAAAAACTTATCGAAACAATCGTCATCAATAGAAGCAACGCCATAAACTTTACGGCGGCACACTGTTCCCGTGCGAAAAATCTCGTCCAATGCATTCATGTGACGCCGTGCATGGCGCATTCGACCGTCAAGAGTCTGATCTATAGCGTGGACATCGACTCCGAAGTATTGAAGCAAAAACTGCTCTGCAGTTTCACGGCTATAAGCGGGAGAGGCTGAATACGAAAGAAATCTGTTCCATGTAGCTCTATAAAACCCAAGAGTACTTTTCTTGTAACCCTGACCGAGTAGCCATTGCTCGGTCTTTTCCATCAATTCCTTGATTGGTATTGTTGCTTCAGACATTATAAAACCTCCTGATGTTATTTGCAGAGCATTGTGTCTCTACATTATGTAGAGTATCACAAAAAGCTACCGGCTAAAATACAAATGAAATCAGGAGGTACGAAAGGAGATGTCAATTATGCTACACATAACATATAACTACGCATTACAGATCAGAGCCACCGGGTCCTCATACGGATAGACCGCCTGAATATCTCCGCCCACTGCCGCCTGCAAGGATTTCAGACCACTTTCGATCTCCGCAGCATAAGGGGACTTGCCCGGCTCTACCATTAACACTTTCATAATTGTATATCCTCCTTCTTTTTCATTGCCGTACCGGGAGTGGTTGGCGTTTTTTCCTGAGTTTTTGCCACAGAGAGCTTCCCCAGGACGGAAGGCTTCTCCTGGTTTTCGGGTGTAAAAATACCGCCCTCCGAAACCTCGGCGGCGGCATGTTCCGTTTTGGCCTGTTCCAGTCCTTCAACCGTATAGCCAGGTAAAAGAGTACCGTGAACCATAAAATGGTGCTCATATTCTTTCGGGATCGGCGGGGAAATTTCCGTGAATAAATGGGAATAGGCTTTCTTTCGCCCGTCCAGGTATTTTATGGCTGCGTTCTTATCTGTATATCGTTTCTGGTTTTGTCCGGCAATCTTTGCTCCATATCCCTGCTTCGGGGAATGAATACGGACTTCCCATGTCACATACCAGGCAATCGGAACACTCTGTTTGGTTTCTCTGTCATATTTCGTATCTTCCCAAATACTGCAGGTCATCTGATAGACCCGGTTGCTGATTTTCTGATCCGCCCTCCAGTTATCGGTGTCTTTCCACTGGTTGCCGGTATGTTCGATCTCCGGTGTACGAAGATATTCCAAAGCCCGGTTGATCGTCTGTGTTGCCGCTGCCTGCTGTTCCCACTGTTTTGCAGCAGCCACCACGATTTCATAGGCTTTCTGCTCCCCGTCAATACTTCCCTGGCGCATGGCTTCCAGGCTATCGGTTCCCATTGTGATCAGAGTAGAAATATCCACATTTTCACAAACTACGCTGTGTTCAATTTTAAGCTCTGATCCCGGCGTCAAGTGGTCGCCATACCGGTAGGCATGGTAATCCCTGTTTTCTTCCAAAATGCTGTTCACCTCCTGCTATATTTCCGGCTCATGGTTTTTTCTGAAAATCGTCTGTGCCGGTGATTTTTTATCTGCCGGTCTGTTTGCCGCAAGCTGATCCATCACGGAAGGACGGCCGACGCCGAACATGGATAGCTGACCGTCCGCTGCCTCACGAAGTTCAGAAACAGAGAGAGGAAGCGTTACATCGGCATGGGTCAATAGCTGTTCCCGTTTCAAATCCTGAATGATCTCGTCAAAAACAGCGTTGATCGCACGGCGTTCTTCCCCCACAGGAAAGGCTTTCAATACCTCCATTTCTCCGTCTTTACCGGAAACCAGGGTAAGGGCACAGTCGGCATGGCCTGCCAGATAATCCGATGTGTAGGGCAGTTTGTCCTTGATATAACAGGCAAAGGCTCTGGCTGTCATTTCCACATTGCTGTCCCAATAACCGCCGTCTTTTTCACATTCTTTTCCCATGCGTACCGAATTACGGTAAAAATCAGTTTCCGTCCGTCCAATCTGCGGAGCTTCCTGCGCCTGCATCCTGGAAAGCATACGCTCAAAAATTTCCAGCCGTTCCCGTTCACTTTTGGGAATTACCCGGCCGGTAACATTCTTCTTAAATGCGCTGATCTGTCCCACAGAGCCGGGTTCGCCGGACAAAAATGCTTCCCGCAAGACTGCGTAGGTTTCCATCTGTTCCTCATTGCCATACCGTTTCAGAGAGGCAAGAACCGAGGAATCCAGCCAGCTTGCCGCATTTTTCCGGGTGCGTTCTGTTTGTGCTTCCGTGCGCTTTGCTGCCTGTTCCGGTGTTTCCGGTTTATACTTCATGGTGTCAATGAGTTTTTGGAACGGCGCATAGAGGCGGGGCTGTTCTGACAGCATCCCTTTTGCGCCCATCTTTGTACCAAGATAATCGTCAAGTCCATGCCACCATTCATGTGCCAGCGAACCGGCCCCGTGCATTTTCGTAAGATTGATGACTGTACGCAAAGGTTCATAATGAGCCGCAGCATTGCCGCTGCCTCTTGCACCAAAAGCGATAGCAAGCGTTCCCTGATAAGCAATATCTTTATCGCTGATCTTAAGGGCTGACGCCAGATCCTTTAGTGCTTCAAATCCCATGTTAAGGGAGGTCTGACGGTCGTTCTGGTTCATCCAGTTTCCAAACTCGCCGCCACGGAATCCAAATGTATCAAGATAATGCTGTCCGGTGATCTCCACGCCATTCCGATAATCCGGGCCGGTACGTTTGACATGGGCGAGCTGGGGAGGGACAAACCGGATCTTCCCATTTTTGTTCCTGCCTTTGGCAAGTTCCTGCACCCATTTCAGGGCAGCTTCTTTGGTCTCAAAATTGGTCCGCAGGATCGAATAGCCTTTTGTCACATAGTAGGTACCGGGTTTCCAGTCCTCATTTTTAGAATAGGTATGTTTCCCGTCGTTGAAGTGGATCGCATAACCTTTCGGTATTTTCTGCTCTTTGGAAACACAAAACTGTTCCTTTTTTGCTTTCTGAGTAAAGTTGCGCTCAAAATATTCAGCCGAGCGGATCAGCATAGTATTGGATAATTTGTTTGTAATCACGGGATTGTCCTGACCCTTTTTCGTTGCCCGGTAATGGATTCCGCTTACCCAGCCCTGTACCTTTTCTAAATATCCATTGTCAACGAAAAAGCGGTCATAGGCTCTCATGGCATCCTCCACAGTACGGACATCTGAAAGCACTGTCTGCAATTCCCGGACTGTTTTTATATACTCCTTTTGCCTCGCAGTCCGTTTTTCCGGGGTGTCATCCGTGCGGTAATACTGAGGAGAGGCGTTTAAGCCGTCCCTTGCTTTTTTGATAAAATAGACCACGCCAAGAGGAATCCCTTCCTCCAGCATGGCTGCATAGTCCGGCTTTTTCCAGACATTATCCTTTTTCACAAATTTTTCGGCTTCGCGCTCATTCATGGCTTCCAGATCATCCGCATACAGCCCGCGGTCTTTCCACAGGTCTTTTTTCGCACCGCCGATCTTTTCACCGAAATCTTCATGCACTCCTGCCAATCTTCATCACCTCCAGTCAGTGTAAAATTCTTATCGCTCCGGGGCAGGGCGACGTTCTTCGTTTTTGTGAAGTTGTGGGAGGTTTCCTGTGAGCCGGTCAGTTTCCCTGCGGATCAGTTTGTCCAGAGCGCCTAAATCCTCCGGTGCAATGGCAAACTCCCGGTAATTTTCATACCACAGGCCCGTAGAGATTGCCGCGATGGGCGCAATTTTCTCCGAACCGGATGGAAGAAGGCGATACACAGGGGCTTCGTCATAAAGAAGCATCTGCTTTGCCGTTCCCTGTGGTATGCGGTACTTATCCATATCCGGGTTCTGGGCTGCCTCCATATATTGCATATTCAGGCGTTCTTCTAAATCCTGGGGCATATAACGAAATGCCTGATCCATCCACTGTCTGAACATCGTGGAATAGTGGTACTGCCATTCCGTAACTTGATTCGGGGCATAAGAAAACCCCCAACTTTTCAGAGCATCTTTTTCGTAAAGCTCCATTTCAGTCCATTCTTTCAGGCTGACCGTAGCCGCTGAACCATCTTTGCGTTCGATATTGACGCCGCAAGGATAGAGGATATTTCTTTTTATATCCTGCCGCAGCGTGTCTAAATCCATCATCAGGACATCTCCGTACAAGTGACCGCCCTCTCTGCGATCCGTATGAAACAGGAAAGCCCTCGCTCCGATAAACTCCGTTGTTGAGATCATTTGATAAAGATCCGCCGTAGAACAATAAGCAAACAAAGCGTCGGAAAGCCATATGTGATTTTTTCCCATGATGGCAATGGAATCAGCCCCGGTATTTGTCGCCAGAGAACGCATATTAAATTCGCATTCCCTAAGAAAATCTCCGGCAAAAATATGGAGCTCATACGCAAAGACGGATAAGTCTGTATCACGGATCAAATGAATCTGCGGTAGTGGTTCCTGATTCAATCAAATTCCTCCTTTCATGTGAAGCAGCTCTTTGACCTGCTCATTTTCCGCAAACGGCTGGCTATCTGTCTCCGCCATTTAATCAATCCCTCCCATCTGCCGGTAGCTGCCCGCCGGCAATCTTGCCGACAATCTCCGGACCGGTTTCATAAATCTGCATGAGGCGTTTTGCTGTGCCGCAGGGCTGTGCAGCTCCGCTGGTCCAAAGACGCACTGTGGATGGGGCAACATTCATCAAAAGAGCAAAGCCCTTTTCGTTCATGTCCAGCTTTTTCATCAGCGATTTAACCATATCGGGGCCGTAGTCTGGACACCGGGAAGCCTCGGCAATCATCTGCAAAGCGGTATTTTCAATTTTTTTCATTTTCAAATCCTCCTGTTATTTGTTTTCCAGCCTTATGCCGGAGCAAAGCTGATCTGGTTGTGTTTCATCCTTTTGGCAAAATCCGGCAGCGAATAATTTACCCCGTCAATTTCTGCATGGGTGTCATCCAGACGATGACAAACAGCAAAGTGCCTGTCCCCGTTTCCATAGAACAGGCAGAGTAAACCATTGTCGGGAATGGAAAACAGCGCTTTTCCGGCGCTGTCTGTAAAGCAGATATGTTGAGATCCATTCATGTTGAAATCCTCCCTAAATTGAAACAGCCGCCTCTTTTGGGCGGCGTTGGTGCTGGCTGGTTTGCAGTTGTTCCCGAACCAGCAGCAATTTCTCATTGTAATCTTTTCCCATCCGGGGAGGGTTGACACTTACCCGGATATGACGGAAACGTTTATCCTCGTGAAGCATGGTCTTGATTTTCCGGGCATTGACAAATCCGGCAAGGTCGTGGTCCATATAAAGGGTAACACGCCGTATCTCCGGGTGGCGTTCCAGGAAAGAAGTCAGCGCCACATGGGAAGTACCGCCCAAAGACAAGCGATAACCATTCCATTTCCATCCCTCCAGCTCTTGAAGTGTCGCATGGGAAAGCGCATCAATAGGAGCTTCAAAGACTGCCACATGCCGGCTGCCCGGACTTTGCGGGGGATAACAAAAGTTATATCCTTTGTCGCTGCCATAGACATCCTTTTTGAGATTGCCGCTGATACTGCGCATACAGGCAAACTTCGCTTTCCCGGAATCATCTTTCCCAACAAACACACAAACCGGTTCTCCATGATACCGGGCTTCGTAAAAAATCCCGGCTTGTAAACACTGGCGAATGACTTCTGAGCTGATCCCCCGTTTCTGCAAATAGGAGACCGCAGCGGTCGCGCAACGTCTGGCCCAGGGGAGAGCGAATGTTTTCTTTTCCGGCTCTTTTGATACCTGTATTTCTGCCGTACTTCGGTAAGCCGGTTCCTGTGGGATTTCGCCACCTACCAGAGCATGAACCGCATCCACAAGACCATATCCCCGAATCTGGATCAGGTAGTCCAGCGCATTGATACTCCGTCCGCGGCTGTTCCAGTACCAGTACCTTTTCCCGGTCACATATACCAGACTGTCATGCTCCTTATGCCGGAAATTAGGTCCATCCTGTTTCAGCACGCCGGGTTCATGGAATTGCAAGTAAGTAAACAAGTCAGCTTCCCGCGCTGCCTGAATCTGTTCTTTGGTTACGCCGGGCATAGTACCGGCACAGTGTTTCTTTTCATTGTGCTTTGCCTCCTTCCTGTGATGAAATGAAAAAAGACACCCAAAGGTGCCTAACAGCCGTACAGGTCGTGATTGACCTCGGCACGGTAATAGCTGTCCATTGTAGCCGGGGCATTATACAGCGCCGCCAGCAGATACGCTTTGATGTTTCCGACCTTCGTTGTGTTCTTGTCGATACAGTCAAAGACATACTCTAAGTGGCCGGAATTGATCTTCAGGAACCGGCTCTTGACGATCTCCCTCGGAAAATCATCTCCGGCAATGCGAATGTAAGGGCGTTTCGACAAAATCACTTCAAGCATAAGTTCAAGGGCTTCATCCAAACGTTCCCTGCCATACCGTAAGACCAGTAAGTCATATTCAATATTTTCTTTGATGATTTCACGATAGGCTTCTATCAGCTCTATCCGATCCATCCCATCCGTGCGGTTTGCCGCTTCCGGCTCTGCCGGATAGATTGATGGATAAGTTATTGATTTATCTTTTTTTGATTTTTTTGTTTTTAATGGATTAGTATTTAATTGTGCCGGATTTTCCTGTTCAGGTTCCGCCTGTTTAGGTTTTGCCTGTTCTGGTTTTACCTGTCTTGGATTTTCCCGTTTAGGTGAAAGCCCTGTGTTTTCGGTACTTACAGGCTGCTCATGGATCGTATATTCAATGTCTCCCAACTGCCCGTTATCATAGCGGAGGCGCTGTCTGGTGAGATAACCATGCCGCTCCAGTTCCTTCAGGGCAGTAGTGATAGAATCCACACCATCCTTGCAGATATGGGCGAGTCCCTTTGTGGTATAATCCCAATCTTCCGGCAGCGACAACATAAGTGATAAAAGCCCCTTTGCCTTTAAGGACAACTCCGTATTGCGCAGATGGTGATTGCTCATTATCGTAAAGTCCTTTGTTTTCTCTACACGGAATACTGCCATTGTACCGCCTCCTTTCTTCGACTATTCCGTTACAAGGCATGATCCCTGCGGTCATAATGGAGATGACCGTCAGAGACCTTCGCATGGTTTTTCAGTTTCACTTCGCCCCGTTCCTGGCTCTCTAAAAATTTCTGATAGCCGGTATCTGTAAGGAACAAGCGCATCTTATCGCCTTTGTCGCCAACAGGGGAATCGTAAGACAATACATCAAAGACGATCATGTGCTTTACTTCTGGATCAAAGCGTTCAAGTGCCATGATGTCATGCCCCTTCAATTTTTCTGCCCCTGATTGTTGTCTGGCCTCGGCGATCTTTTCTCCAATCGTCCGGGCTGGATAGGGCAGACGGTAATTCTTCTGAATATCTTTTACCAAGTCCATGCACTCTGCATTTGACAGAACACGAAGTTTTGCCATAAGACCTTCTGCCGCCTCCCGCTGTTCGGAATTATTTGAATACCGCACGGTCATATAAAGTTCATTCAGGATCTTTGTCTGATAATCGCCCTCCACTTGAAAGAGCAGCTTTTTTTCCATTTCGTTTAATTCCATGTGGATCTCCTTTCTCTCGAAAATGAGTATGAAAAAAGGGCGTCCACCTATAAAAGTGAAACGCCCACGGCAACCAGCGGTCAGACATAAAGCCGGACCGCTGGCACTATTAAATTTTGTCGTTAATAAAACAGCCTCCTTTTTTCTTTATAGTTTTCGTCAATTTTCAACTTGGAAAAGGAATTGAATAAAAGACGACAAACGCTCAAACCCCTTGAAAATAAAGGCTTTTTCTGTTTGTCGTTATTATACCGTAACGGCACACCTTCGCCACCCACGCTCTCACCAGCGGCGTAGATGCCAAAACGCTGTCCGGCATCCTGGGTCACACCAATGCGTCGTTCACGCTGGACACCTACACCCACGTCACCTCAGATATGCAGAAGACAGCCTCTGGCATCGTGGGCGGCTTCATGGAAGATATCTTCGGAAAGGAGTTGAAACCGTGGCAAGAAAGCGAAAAGCCGGAGACGGAACGGTAAGGCAGCGCAAGGACGGACGGTGGGAAGGTCGCATCGTCATCGGCTACGATGACAACGGTTATCCCAAGACGAAAAATGTCCTTGCCAAAACCAAGAAGGAGTGCGTCGAAAAACTTCAAAAGCTCAAAGAAGCGTGCGGCGGGCTGAAACCGGAGAAGGTGCGGCCCGAGATGCCCTTCGGGGATTGGCTGACATACTGGTATGAGAATCACTCCAAGCCAAAGATCCGCCCCACCACGCAAGAAACCTACGAGAGCCGCATCCGCTTGCACATTATCCCAGAGATTGGGGACATTCCACTGAACAAGCTGACGCAGAATGACCTGCAGCAGTTCTATGGTCGGCTCAAGAAAAGCGGCCGGAAGCGCTTCACCGACAAGTACGGCGAAGGGCTGTCCGACCGAATGGTGCGCATGTGTCACGCCACCTGTCGCTCCGCGCTGGAGAAAGCGGTGCAGGATGGACTGATCCGTGTGAACCCGGCCATCGGCTGCAAGCTGCCGCCCAAGAAAGCGCGGGAGATGCAGGTGCTGACACGAGAAGAGTTGCAGCGATTCCTCATTCAAGCGAAGTTTGAGGGCTACTACGAGGTCTTCCTTCTGGACTTGGCCACCGGCCTGCGTCGGGGCGAGTTGATGGCGCTGCAATGGGATGACCTGAACTTCAAAACCGGCGTACTGAATGTGAACAAGCAGGTCTACGATGTGCGTGGCCAACTTCAAATCAGCACGCCCAAGACGAAAAACTCCGTCCGCAAGATCGTCCTGCCGCCCGCCGTGGTGGCGGTGCTGCGGGAGTATAAGAAAACAGTGGACTCCCGCTGGATGTTCCCATCCCCGGTAAAAGAGGACTGTCCCATTACACCCGGCGTGGTGCGCCGCAGACTGCAGTTCATCCTGGAACACGCGGGGTGCAAGCATGTTAGATTTCATGACCTTCGCCATACTTTCGCAACGCTGGCTCTGGAAAACGGCATGGATGTGAAAACCCTCTCCGCCATGCTGGGCCATGTGTCGGCGG
>ERZ1027256.835-NODE-835-length-10459-cov-5.449250_pt1 | contig 10459 bp, 7 predicted proteins | sample MGYA00519242_ERZ1027256 | MGnify/ENA primary metagenome ERZ1027256 (study PRJEB26926, sample SAMN06164394) | human gut metagenome | biome: ENVO:00009003; feature: ENVO:2100002; material: ENVO:00002003 | host: Homo sapiens | place: USA | collected 2012 ...
CGAGATCTGCGCATGTCTCGTGGGCTCGGAGATGTGTATAAGAGACAGGAACTACGACCTGAACACGACTGACTCGCTGGCCTACACCAGCGGCATGTACAATGCCCCGGACCCGAACCATGAGTCCCAGAATCTGGATATGAAGGGAGGCGCAGCCCATGTCTGAGCCTGTTATCGAGGTGCGCCACCTCTCCAAGAGCTTCGGCACCCATGTTGTTTTGCGTGACGTGGACTTTACCGTCAACGCGGGCGACGTGACCTGCATCATCGGCGCGTCCGGCTCGGGCAAATCAACTTTGCTCCGCTGCATAAACCTCCTTGAGACTCCGACCTCCGGCGAGATACTCTATCACGGCACGAACATCGACAATATAAAAGGCGGCGCGAGCGCATACCGTTCGCACGTCGGCATGGTGTTCCAGTCGTTCAATCTTTTCAACAACATGACCGCTCTCAAGAACTGCATGATCGGTCAGACGAAGGTTCTCAAGAAGTCCAGAGCCGAAGCCAAGGCTTCCGCACTGCATTATCTTGAAAAGGTCGGCATGGCGCCCTACATCAACGCCAAGCCCTCCCAGCTCTCCGGCGGTCAGAAGCAGCGCGTCGCAATAGCCCGCGCGCTTGCGATGGAGCCCGAAGTTCTGCTGTTCGACGAGCCGACGAGCGCACTCGACCCCCAGATGGTCGGCGAAGTGCTTGAAGTCATGCGCAACCTCGCAAAAGAGGGTCTGACGATGATAGTTGTCACCCACGAAATGGCGTTTGCGCGCGACGTTTCAACGAATGTCGTATTCATGGCGGACGGACTCATCTGCGAGCAGGGCAGCCCGAAGGACATCTTCGAGAATCCGCAGGATCCAAAGACGCAGGAGTTTCTTTCAAGATTCCTTGCGAAATAAAATTAAACAGGATATCTCCGACAAGGAGATATCCTGTTTTTAATTGTATCTGAACAACCGATATACATTTATTCACCCTCTCTCCCATTCTCTTGTCAATTTTTACAAAGCTGTTTGCCAACGGACGAAGGTATGGTACAGATTGACAAAATTGAATTTATTTTGCTGAAGCACTTGAATATTTATGCATATAGTAGTATATTATTAGTCAAATATTTGAATAATTTTGCACTGTCGGCGAATATCGGATCTTTTTTATAAACGCCGTGTTCGCCGAAAGCGCATTAAGCGGGAGACACCATGAAAATATTTATCGACGGCAGCGCCGGCACGACCGGGCTGAGAATAAAAGACAGACTGATGAAACGAAGCGACGTTGAGCTGATAACGCTCAGCGAGGAGCAGAGAAAAGATACCGAGAGCCGCAAGCGGGCTCTGAACGGCGCGGACGTAGCCTTTCTCTGTCTGCCCGACTCCGCGGCCGTTGAGGCGGTCGAACTGGTTGAAAATCCGGACACCGTTATTATAGATACATCAACAGCGCACCGCACGAGCGAGGGCTGGGCTTACGGCTTCCCGGAGCTGTCAGCAGAATTTGAAGATAAGATAAAGAACTCCAAACGCATCGCCGTCCCCGGATGCCACGCCGGCGGGTTTATCGCGCTTGTTTATCCGCTTGTCGAAGCGGGCGTGCTCGGAAATGATGCACTGCTCAGCTGCTATTCTCTGACCGGCTACAGCGGCGGCGGCAAGAAGATGATTGCCGAATACGAGAGCGAGGATAAATCTCCCCTGCTCTTCGCACCCAGACAGTACGGGCTGACTCAGCAGCACAAGCACTTAAAAGAGATGAAAGGCATAACGGGCATTGAAAACGCCCCGATATTCTGCCCCGTGGTCGATGATTTTTACAGCGGAATGCAGGTCACCGTGCCGCTGTTCGCGGAGCAGATAAGCTGTTCTTCAAGCGAAATCGCCGACATCTACAGAGCGAAATATCAGGGTCCCGTCGTGACATTCTGCGACAAATCGGACAACGACGGCTTTCTGTGCGCGGGCGCGCTCTCGGGCACGGACGGCATGAAAATATCGGTCTACGGCAACGATGAGCGAATACTGCTGACCGCCGTATACGACAATCTCGGCAAAGGCGCATCGGGCGCCGCGCTCGAAAATCTGAACCTTGTCATGGGCAAGGACAAGGCTTTCGGACTTGATATCTGAGGAGGTAAAATAAAATGAAAATAATATCGGGCGGCGTCTGCGCCGCAAAGGGATTCAAGGCTTCCGGCGTTCACTGCGGCATCCGCAAGAACAGGACGAAGCGCGATCTCGCGCTCATATACAGCGAAAAAGTCGCCAACGCGGCGGCTGTCTATACAACTAATCTTGTCAAGGGCGCGCCGCTGGTCGTCACAAAAAATCATATCGCTGACGGCAAGGCGCAGGCGGTCATATGCAACAGCGGAAACGCGAACACCTGCAACGCGAACGGCGTTGAGATAGCCGAGCGCACGAGCGACCTGCTCGCGTCCGTGCTCGGAATAAAGCCCGCTGATGTCGTCGTCGCTTCGACCGGCGTTATCGGTCAACCACTGAACATCACTCCGATAGCCTCAGGCATACCCGCTCTGAAAGCGGGGTTGGGCGACCACTCCGACCGGGCGGCAGAGGCGATAATGACGACCGACACAATTCCGAAGGAGATTGCCGTCAGCTTCGAAATAGGCGGAGTTGAATGCAAGATGGGCGGCATCGCAAAGGGCTCGGGCATGATTCATCCCAACATGGCGACGATGCTCGTTTTCATAACCACCGACTGTGCGATAAGCAGCGAGATGCTCCAAAAAGCCCTGTCTTCGGACATCGCGGAGACTTTCAATATGATAAGCATCGACGGCGACACCTCGACAAACGACATGGTGACAGTGCTCGCAAACGGGCTCGCCGGGAACAAAGAGATCAGCAAAGAGGGCGATGACTTCAATGAATTCATGAAAGCCCTCAATACGATAACTGTGTGGCTCTGCCGCAGGATTGCCGCCGACGGCGAGGGCGCGACGAAGCTGCTCGAATGCAAAGTCAGCGGCGCAAAAGATAAAGATATCGCCAAGGCTGTTGCAAAGAGCGTTGTCTGCTCATCGCTGACGAAAGCCGCCATGTTCGGCTCGGACGCCAACTGGGGCAGGGTTCTCTGCGCCATTGGCTACAGCGGTGCGGATGTTGACGTCAATAAAATCGACGTTTGGTTCAAGTCAGATAAAGGCTCGATCCTCGTCTGCGAAAACGGCGCGGGAGTTGATTTTTCGGAGGAAAAGGCAAAAGAGATACTCTCCGAAAATGAGATAGATATTCTTGTTGATTTAAAGAGCGGCGACGCGTCTTCGACGGCGTGGGGCTGCGACCTGACATATGACTATGTCAGGATAAACGGCGACTACCGCACCTGATTGCGAAAAACGGAGGGAAAGATATGAACATTTCAAACGCGGAGCGCGCAAGGGTTCTTGTCCACGCGCTGCCGTATATACAGGATTACGCAGGCAAGATAGTCGTCGTCAAATACGGCGGCAACGCGATGACAAGCGAAAAGCTAAAAGATTCCGTCATGCGCGACATCGTGCTGCTCTGGCTTATCGGCATAAAGGTCGTTCTGGTTCACGGCGGCGGTCCGGAGATAACGGATATGCTCCAAAAGACCGGCAAGAAGAGTGAATTCGTCAACGGTCTGCGCGTCACGGACAAGGAGACCGCCGATATAGTGCAGATGGTGCTCGCCGGAAAGGTCAACAAAAGCCTCGTCAACCTCGTTGAAAACAAGGGCGGCAAGGCGATGGGGCTCTCCGGAATAGACGGCCACATGATTGAAGCGAAAATAAAAGACGAGAAGCTCGGCTTCGTCGGCGAGATAACAAATGTAAATATCCAGCCGATACTCGACGTTATCGACAAGGGATATATCCCGATCGTTTCGACCGTCGGCTGCGACAGCGAGGGCAATGTCTATAACATAAACGCGGACACCGCCGCGGCGAAGATAGCCGGTGCGCTCAACGCGGAGAGTCTTATATCCATGACGGATATCAGCGGCATTCTTCAGGACAAGGACGACCCTGACACGCTCATCTCGGTCATAAAGGCGGACGAAGTTCCCGCGCTCATAAAGAGCGGCATCATCGGCAGCGGCATGATTCCGAAAGCCGAATGCTGCATCGACGCGATAAAATGGGGAGTTCACAGGGTTTTCATTATTGACGGCAGGATACCGCACTCGATACTTATAGAAATGCTGACAGACGAAGGCATGGGCACGATGTTCACGGCATAAAAGGAGATATAATGGATATATTACAGCAGCAGGACAAGGAATACATAGCCGGAACTTATGCGAGGTTTCCGCTGACCATCGAGGGCGGCAAGGGCTCCGTGGTCTGGGACGACGCGGGGAAGATATACACCGATCTGTCCTCGGGCATAGCGGTCAACACCTTCGGCATAGCCGACGACGAATGGATAAAGACGATAACCGAACAGGCGGGCAAAATCCAGCACATGTCGAACCTCTACTACACAGAGCCGTGCGTAAAGCTCGCGCAGATGCTCTGCGACCGCACGGGCATGAAAAAAGTTTTCTTCTCGAACTCCGGCGCAGAGGCCAACGAATGCGCGATAAAGGCAGCGAGAAAATACGCCGCAGAGAAGCGCGGCGCGGACTGCTACAATATAGTTACGCTAAGAAACAGCTTCCACGGCAGGACGATAACCACCCTCGCCGCAACGGGTCAGGATGTGTTCCACAAGGATTTCCTGCCGCTGACTGAGGGATTTATCTATGTTGAGCCAAATGATATCGAGAAGATTGAAAAAGTTCTCTTTGAAAATCGCTGCGCCGCAGTCATGCTCGAAGTCGTTCAGGGCGAGGGCGGCGTCATGCCGCTCGACAAAGACTATCTCCAATCGCTCGAAAGAATCTGCCGCGAGCGCGACATTCTGCTCATCTGCGACGAGGTTCAGACAGGCAACGGCAGAAGCGGCAAGCTCTACGGCTACATGAACTACGGCATATTCCCCGACATCGTATCGACCGCAAAGGGACTCGCGGGCGGTCTGCCGCTCGGCGCTACACTGTTCAGCGAAAAGACAAAGGATGTTCTCACCCCCGGCTCCCACGGTTCCACTTTCGGCGGCAACCCGATATGCTGCGCCGGCGCGATAAATATTCTTTCGAGGCTCGATGAAAAGACTCTCGCCGGAGTCCGTGAGAGGTCGGAATATATATTTTCAGAGCTCAGCGGTGCACCGGGCATAAAAGAAGTCTCGGGACTCGGGCTGATGATCGGCATAAAGACCGAAAAGGACGCCTCCGAGGTCATAAACACCTGCATGAAAAAGGGCGTTCTCGTTATCAAAGCAAAAGACAAGGTCAGACTGCTCCCGGCGCTCAACATTCCCATGGAGCTGCTCGAACAGGCAGTCGGCGTTATAAAAGAAGTCTGTGCAGACAAGGAGGCTTGAACATGACATTCAAAGACAGAGATTTTTTGAAGCTTTTGGATTTCACTCCCGAAGAGATTGAATATCTTATCGACTTCGCCGCCTCTCTCAAGGCGAAGAAGAAAGCGGGCATACCGCACAAAATATGCGACGGAAAAAACGTCGCGCTGATATTTGAAAAAACTAGCACAAGGACAAGGTGCAGCTTCGAAGTCGCGGCGCGCGACCTCGGCATGGGCACGACTTATCTCGACCCCTCCGGCTCGCAGATAGGCAAAAAAGAGAGCATCGCCGACACGGCGCGCGTGCTCTCGGGCATATACGACGGCATTGAATACCGCGGCTTCGGCCAGTCGATAGTCGAGGAGCTCGCGCAGTATGCGACCGTCCCCGTCTGGAACGGTCTGACGAACGAGTTCCACCCGACGCAGATCCTCGCGGATTTTCTGACGATAAAAGAGCAGTTCGGGCGTCTTAAAGGCATTAACTTCGTCTACATGGGCGACGCCAGATACAACATGGGCAATTCGCTCATGGTCGGCTGCGCAAAGATGGGCATGAACTTCACCGCCTGCGCGCCGAAGAAATATTTCCCCGACAAGGCGCTTATTGACACCTGCATGGAGATTGCCGCGCAGACCGGCGCTGAGATAAAATTCTGCGAAAGCCCCGACGAGGCAGCAAAAAACGCCGATGTGATATACACCGACGTGTGGGTCTCGATGGGCGAGCCTGTCGAAGTTTGGGAGGAGCGCATAAATGACCTCGCGCCCTATCAGGTCAACTCCGAGCTCATGGCAAAGGCATCGCCGAACGCTGTATTCATGCACTGCCTGCCCTCTTATCACGACATGAAAACAACAATAGGCAAAGAGATGGGCGAAAAGTTCGGGCGCGACTCAATGGAGGTCACTGACGAGGTGTTCGAGAGCGCACAGTCCGTTGTTTTTGCCGAGGCGGAGAACCGCATGCACACGATAAAGGCTGTCATGGCGGCAACGCTGACCGACGAGAGATAATATAATATATATTAATGTATAGGAGCTGTCAAAAATGACGGCTCCTTTTTATCGGTTCGGCAAACAGGGATTTGTCGCGAAATCCGCACAATTTTATTGGCACGCAGCTTGCAGGGTGCGGCGACCCGACGCACCGCTGCCGCGTGAGCGGCACGAAATCTTCGGAAAAGCCCGTTTTGCAGACCGTAGGGGCGAACTTCGTTCGCCTTTCAGAATCCGCACAAATTTTAGACCGCGTACTTCGTAGGGACAGCCCTTGCGGCTGTCCGATATCGGCGAAGCCTATACAAAGTTATAGTAAGGCTGAATTGTTGCTAATTGGTTTCTACCTTCGCTACACACCATAATCAAACGATATATACTACCCGCATTTCGGCATTTTCTTTTTATTTGAAAAAGAAAACGCCTGCAAAAGAAAAGCAAACGAGCCGTTCCCGCTCGACACCCGCAACGCCGCGCCGCAGTACATCGCTCGCGGCTCTCAACCAGTTGCTCGGCACATTCGCCCGCAAACGCGCCGGAGCTTGAACGAGTGCGGGCTCGTGCGTCTTGCTTCGCAAGCCGTTCCCTCGCTCCTATCAATCGGCTTATCGAACACTGCGGAGCGGCTACTAAAAGCCCGATTATAAGAATTAGATAAGTCGCTTGCTTTTACCTTGCTATAGCTTAAGTTATAGTCAAATCCAATCTTCCGCTCCGTTTATCGCATCATGCGGCTTCGATATACGCAGAAAAAGTCCCGGCAGACATTCCTGCCGGGATTGAAGCTGTTTTATGAACACCCTGCTTTTTATTCTTCTCCTCTGTTTTGCCTTCGGCTTTGTCGTTCTCGTTGAATTTGTTGAGAAAATAAAGATAAGTCTCGGCATAGACGCGCTTTCTTGTCTCGAACCTGTCGCCGTCGTTGTGGTTGCGCGTATAGTGATCGACATCGGGCTTCAATATCTTCGTTATCTCCAGCGCTATTTCCTGATTTGTCATTTTATCGCCTCCGCGGTTTTCATCTATATATTACCACCGAAGTAAATATTTTTCAACTATCGGGGCTTGTTATTATTACTCAAAAGAAACAATTATTAAAATTATAAAATGACGGTTCACGATTCGATAAGAGAATACTTTTTTGTGCATTCTTGCTATTGACTCACAAAAAACAAGGTAATATAATGACATTGATGTTAAAAAAGACACCCGATGCAGCAAAATTCTCACTGCTTTAAGGAAGAGAGATTGCTACACCAACCATCAAGGAGAGGAAGATCTATCCATGGAAAACAAGAATCAGCGCATCTGCATCATCGGCGGCGGCCCCGCAGGCACGAGCATGGCTATGTACCTGGAGAAAAAGGGCTATGACAACTATGTCATCTATGAGAAGTCCGGCAAAGTCGGCGGTAAGGCATTCTCGCCCATGATGAAGGTCAAGAACGCACAGGGCAAATGGGAAGACCGCACCATTGAAATGGGCGCGGTCATGGGCTGCGACACTTACTTCGCAGTTCACGAGTGCGAAGAGTTCGGCGGCACGACCCATCTCGACGGACCGCCCATGGGCAGAAGATTTATGAATGTTGACGGCACGCCCCAGAAGTCTTCTCCCCTCGCACTGCTCAAGAAGATCATGAAGATGAGAAAGCTCTCAAAACTCCTCGAGACGAAGTACAAGGGCTACGATGTCAACGGTCACAGAGGCGTGTCCGAGGGTCGTTATGAGGGTCCCTGCCCGTCTCCCGAGATGAAGCTTGCTCACATCGAGGGCGAGAACCCGAACCTGAAGGATCTTTCGATGCCCTTCTCCGAGTTCCTCAAGCTCAACCACTGCGAGGACGCAGAGCTTGTCTGGAAGGGTCCGTTCACTTCTTTCGGCTACGGCTACTTCGACGAGATCCCGGCAGCTTATGTTCTCAAGTATCTTGATGCCTTCACTGTCAAGCAGTTCCTTTCCACCGGCAAACTGTGGACTTGGTACAACGGCACCCAGAGCATCTGGGAGGGCGTCAACAGCCACCTGAAGCATCCCGCTCTGCTCAACTCCGAAGTCACTGACATCAAGCGTGAAAACGACAAGGTCTATGTCACCGTAAACGGCAAGACCGAAGAGTTCGACAAGCTCATCATCTGCACCCCGCTCGAGCTGTTCCTCGGCTACGGCGATCCCCGCCCGGAAGAGAAAGAGCTGTTCTCCAAGATAGTCCACAAGGAGTATTTTACCATGGCTGTCCGTCCCGAAGAGGGCAACGCGCCTGACATCTCCTACTATTTCTTCGAGAACATGACCAACGAGACCCGCGGACATCTTATGGTGTTCTATCATCGCTGGTCCGACGGCGTCACCGATCAGCCGCTCGTTACATTCACCCTGCGCAACCACGAGGGCATGGAGGATGTTCCGTTTGAGGAAGCAAAAGAGACTACCCTTGCGGACATGGAGAAGTGCGGCCTGAAGGTCGACAAGATCGAGCGTATCGACGACTGGTATTATTTCCCGCATGTCGGCAGCAAGGACTATGCCGACGGCTGGTATGAGAAGGTCGAAGCCATGCAGGGTAAGGACAACACCTACTATGCAGGCGAGGTCATGGCATTCGGCGACATGGAAGAGACCGTTGAATACAGCCGCGACCTTGTAAGAAGATTCTTTTAATCGAAGAGGTAAAATCATGCCGGAACAGAATAAGAAAATAATCAGCAAATATCAGGGCGACAAAAACCCCGACGAGCGCTATCTCAAGCTCGGCAGAAAGATAACCGATGCTATGGGACATAAAATCTTCGGAGTGACATCCGACGACCCGGAGTATTGGGGCCTCAGAGAAGTCCTGACTCCCGAGATGTGCGATATCGCCAACAAGATGAAGCTCCGCAAGCACTACACCTTTGAGCAGCTGCTCGAGATGAACCGCGACTACGAAGCTATCGATCTGCAGAAGATGCTCGACGAGATGTCTTACATAGGCATCCTTGAGTATGACTACGGCGACAACTACGACCACACTCACGAGCTCAAGGATCGTCCGCGCATCAGACGCTACAGACTGCCGTTCTATGTCCCCGGCTCCGCCGAGCTGTTCAACTCCTCGGTCGACAGGATCGCAAAGAACCCCGCAGTTGCCTCGTTCTTCGAGCGAATGACTTTCATCCCCCTCGCGGGCATCACTCAGATGGTGCCGCCCGGAGGCGACGGAATCGGAATGCATGTCATCCCGGTCGAGAAAGCTATTGACGCCGAGAGCAAGTCGATAGACCTTGAGCATATCTCATACTGGCTCAAGAAATACGAGGGTCACATCTCCGCAGGTATCTGCTCCTGCCGCGCTTCGCGCGCAGTGCTCGGCGACGGCTGCACCGATGATTGTGACGATTGGTGCATCCAGCTCGGCGACATGGCGGACTACACCGTTGAGACCGGACGCGCTCACTACATAACCAAAGAGCGCGCTCTCGAGATACTCGAGCTTGCCGAGAAGAACGGCTATGTCCATCAGATAACCAACATCGACGGCGAGAACAAGATTTTCGACATCTGCAACTGCAACGTCAAGATCTGCAACGCTCTGCGTACTTCTCTGCTGTTCAATACACCCTATCTTTCGCGCAGCTCCTACACCGCAAAGGTCGAGAAGGAGAAGTGCGTAGCCTGCGGCAAGTGCGTTGAGACCTGCCCGGCGGGCGCTGTCAAGATGGGTCAGAAGCTCTGCCGCAAGGACGGCTCCGAGGTCAAATATCCTCATGCTCCCCTGCCGGACAACAACATCTGGGGACCCTATGCATGGGATGAGGACTACCGCGACACCGCGCGTATGTCCAACACATATGCCAGCGGCTCCGCTCCGTGCAAGGCGGCATGTCCCGCGCACGTGCCCGTTCAGGCTTATCTGCGCCTCGCCCACGAGGGCAAGTACCGCGAGGCTCTCGCGATGATAAAGACCGAGAACCCGTTCCCGGCTGTCTGTGGACGTATCTGTAACAGACGCTGTGAGGATGCATGTACCAGAGGAACCATTGACGAACCGATCGCTATCGATGCAGTAAAACGTTTTATTGCAG
>ERZ1027256.842-NODE-842-length-10390-cov-4.527721_pt1 | contig 10390 bp, 10 predicted proteins | sample MGYA00519242_ERZ1027256 | MGnify/ENA primary metagenome ERZ1027256 (study PRJEB26926, sample SAMN06164394) | human gut metagenome | biome: ENVO:00009003; feature: ENVO:2100002; material: ENVO:00002003 | host: Homo sapiens | place: USA | collected 2012 ...
ACGAGATCTGCGCATGTCTCGTGGGCTCGGAGATGTGTATAAGAGACAGTCCCATTACTCCGCAATCGGAGGTATTGGAAACTCTTGCCGAACTGAAACCCTGGGAGACGACCGGCATGGTGGTTCTTCAGGCAGAAAGTGAAGTGGCAGCTATCAATATGGTGTACGGCGGTGCCGGAAGTGGTAAAATGGTCATGACCTCCTCCTCCAGCCCCGGTGTCAGCCTAAAGCAGGAAGGTATCTCTTATCTGGCAGGTGCCGAGCTGCCTTGCTTGATTGTAAACGTTATGCGCGGCGGTCCCGGTCTGGGAACCATCCAACCGAGCCAGGCCGACTATTTCCAGACAGTAAAAGGAGGCGGCCACGGTGACTATCGTCTGATTGCCCTTGCTCCGGCTTCCGTACAAGAAATGGCAGATTTCGTAGGACTGGCATTCGAACTTGCCTTCAAATACCGTAATCCGGCAATCATCCTTGCCGACGGTGTCATCGGCCAGATGATGGAAAAAGTGGTGCTCCCGGCACAAAAGCCACGCCGCACCGATGCGGAAGTCATCGAACAATGCCCATGGGCCACTACCGGCAGAACCAACGGCCGCAAACCCAACGTCATCACCTCATTGGAACTGAAACCGGAAGAAATGGAAAAGAACAACATCCGTTTCCAGGCCAAATACAAGCAGATAGAAGAGAATGAGGTTCGCTTCGAGGAAATTCATTGCGATGATGCCGACTACCTGATTGTAGCCTTCGGCTCTATGGCACGCATCGGACAGAAAGCAATGGAGCTGGCACGCGAAGAAGGAATAAAGGTAGGTATGCTCCGCCCCATCACGTTGTGGCCGTTCCCGACCAAAGCCATTGTCGCGTATGCCGACAAGGTGAAAGGTATGCTCGTTACAGAATTGAATGCCGGACAGATGGTGGAAGATGTCCGCCTTGCCGTGAACGGTAAAGTGAAAGTGGAACATTTCGGACGCCTCGGCGGCATTGTTCCCGATCCGGATGAGATAGTAGATGCATTGAAAGAAAAACTGATTAAGAAATGAATCCTGATAAAATAAGAAACGTACTGAACATTCTCTTCATGGTACTTGCCCTGGCAGCTATCATTATATATTTTGCTGCAAAAGATGACTTCAAGCTGTTCATCTACGTCTGCGGCGCGGCGATATTCGTCAAGTTGATGGAGTTTTTCATACGGTTCACCAACAGATAGGAGAAGTGATTATGACAAAAGAAGATATTATAAAGCCCGAGAATCTGGTTGTCAAGAAACCGACTCTGATGAACGACAATCCCATGCACTACTGCCCGGGATGCAGTCACGGCGTAGTTCATAAACTCGTAGCCGAAGTTATCGAAGAAATGGGACTGGAAGACAAAGCAATAGGCATCTCCCCCGTGGGATGTGCCGTGTTCATCTATAATTATATAGACATCGACTGGCAGGAAGCCGCCCATGGACGTGCGCCCGCACTTGCCACTGCCATCAAGCGCCTTTGGCCGGACCGCCTGGTGTTCACTTACCAAGGAGACGGCGACCTGGCTTGTATCGGTACTGCCGAAACCATCCACGCCTTGAACCGCGGCGAAAACATCACCATCATCTTCATCAACAATGCCATCTATGGTATGACCGGGGGACAAATGGCTCCCACTACCCTTGTAGGCATGAAGACATCGACCAGCCCTTACGGACGTGACGTGCATCTGCACGGCTATCCGCTGAAGATGGCCGATATTGCTGCACAATTGGAAGGAACCGCTTACGTGACACGCCAAAGCGTACAGTCCGTTCCCGCCATCCGCAAAGCGAAAAAGGCTATCCGCAAAGCATTCGAGAACTCTATGGCAGGCAAAGGTTCCAACCTTGTGGAAATCGTTTCCACCTGTAACTCCGGCTGGAAGATGTCTCCTGCGAAATCCAATGAATGGATGGTAGAGAACATGTTCCCCTTCTATCCGCTGGGCGACCTGAAAGATAAATAATCATGCTAAAGACAGAAGAACAATGAAAGAAGAAATCATTATAGCAGGCTTCGGTGGACAAGGTGTATTGTCCATGGGAAAGATTTTGGCATATTCCGGATTGATGGAAGGCAAAGAGGTGACTTGGATGCCGGCTTACGGACCGGAACAACGTGGTGGTACAGCCAACGTAACAGTCATCGTAAGTGACGAGAAAATATCCTCACCCATCTTAAGCAAGTACGATGCCGCCATCATCCTGAACCAGCCGTCACTGGAGAAATTCGAAAGCAAGGTAAAACCCGGAGGCGTACTTATCTACGACGGTTACGGCATCATCAACCCGCCGACGCGTAAGGACATCCACGTTTACCGCATCAACGCCATGGATGCCGCCAATGAAATGAACAACGCCAAGGCATTCAACATGATTGTATTGGGTGGATTATTGAAAATCAAGCCGATGGTTACACTGGACAGTGTACTCAGAGGATTGAAGAAGACACTGCCCGAACGCCACCACCACTTGATACCGATGAACGAAGAAGCTATCAAGAAAGGAATGGAACTTATTCAGGAAATGAAATGAAAGGCTATGTAAAGCCACTCCCCATAAGAGGAGGAACTTTACGCCAGAATAAGAGATAAAGAAAAACGGATAAGCCCTTGTGATATTGATTTATTGCAAGGGCTTATTTCATTTCAAGCCGGAAAAGTATGGATTCAAGGGCAGAGAACCGGAAGCAGTATAGAACAAAACAGAAAACAAGACAGTTTAAAAGAAGCAAAAAAGGCTGAATTCAGTAAGCAAATAATTTTTTATTGTATCTTTGCGCCTAATTATGAGACGAATTGTACTGACATATATATTTCTGTCCGTTATAGGGATATGGGGGGCTATGGCGCAAAACACCTTAAACCCAATGAACAATCGCGACCGGTTCGGTAACCAGATTGACCCGAATACCCAGCCGGACAATCTGGAAGACAGTACCAATACTGAGATTCAAAGTCTTCCGCCAAAGCTTTACATGTGGAAACTAAGTGAGACACTAGGCAACCGTACCATCATACCTGCCGATACAGCCAGCCTCAACTTCCAGAGCACCAATCTGGTGGAAGGAATGTTCGGCCACTACAATTACTTGGGGAATTTAGGTTCTCCACGCCTCTCACGTCTGTTCTTCGAACGAGAGGAAAGCGAACCCACCATCTTCATGGCTCCCTTTTCGAGTTTTTTCATACGTCCCGACCAGGTGCTTTTCACTAACAGCAACGTGCCTTACACCAATCTTACCTACTACAAGGCCGGCAACAAAGTGAACGGTGAAGAACGCTTCAAGTCCTACTTCTCCGTCAACGTCAACAAACAGCTGGCATTTGGCTTTAACATCGACTATCTGTACGGGCGCGGTTATTACCAGAACCAGTCCACCTCGCACTTCAATGCAGGTCTGTTCGGTAGCTATATCGGTGAAAAATATCAGGTACAAGCAGTCTACAACAATTTCTTCCTGAAAATGAACGAAAACGGCGGTATTGCAGACGACCAATATATCACCCGTCCCGAAAACATGTCTGGAGGAAAGAAAGAGTATGAATCCACCACTATACCGGTCAAATTGGAACGGAGTTCCAACCGCAACAAGGATTTTTATATCTATCTGACACAGCGCTATCGTCTTGGTTTTACGCGGAAAGTACGGAGCACACAGGAAGGCAAACCGACGGAATCCGCACCCCAAGCTTCTTCCTCCCCGTCCTCCGAAGCCAAAATATCCGCTTCGAACAACGACATAGCATTGCCAAACGACAGCATAGCATCAAAATCGGTCGGCACACTTGCAGCCGTCAATGACAGCTTGCCGTCTGTTTCTACCGCAGACAACGACTCACTTTTCGAAGAAGAGTTCGTCCCCGTCACCAGCTTTATCCATACCCTGAAAGTAGAACGGTCGCGGCACCAATTCCGTTCGGGAAGCGAGCCCGAAGGATTCTTCCCGGAAGACTACAAACTTTACAAGAATTACAGTAACGACTCTACCACTGCATTCAGTGTAAAGAACGTGTTCGGAATAGCCTTGCTGGAGGGCTTCAACAAATATGCCAAAGCCGGACTTACGGCTTATATCTCCCACAAGTTTAGCCGGTACGACCTGATGAACACGGACACGCTTACCAACATGCGCCGCATCCGCTACACCGAGCAGGAAATCTTTCTGGGTGGCGAACTCGCCAAGCGCGAAGGCAAACTGCTACACTACAACGTAAACGGTGAAGTGGGCTTGGTAGACAAAGCCATCGGGCAGTTCCGTGTCAACGCCAATCTGGACCTGAACTTCCGTCTATGGAAAGATACGGTGAACTTCTACGCCCGCGGTTATGTGAGCAACACGCTTCCTTCCTTCTATATGCGCCATTATCACTCCAACCACTACAACTGGGACAATGACAACATGGACAAAGAATTCCGCACGCGTGTGGAAGGCGAACTGAACATTTCTCGTTGGGGAACCAATCTCCGTGCCGGTGTAGAGAATATCAAGAACTACACCTACTTCAACCAAAGCGCCCTGCCCGAACAGAACGGAGGCAACATACAAGTGCTGTCTGCCACGCTGAAACAAGACTTCCGCCTCGGTATCTTCCACCTGGACAACGAAGTGACCTGGCAGAAGACGAGCAATGAAACAGTACTTCCATTGCCCCAACTCTCGCTCTACCATAACTTCTACATACTGGCCAAACTCGCCAAGAAGGTGCTGACCGTTCAGTTGGGTGCCGATGTCCGTTACTTCACCAAGTACAACGCACCCGCCTATGCACCCGGCGTCCAGCAATTCCATCTGCAACCTACGGACGACTTGGTGGAAATAGGCGGTTACCCCATCGTAAACGTATATGCCAACCTGCACTTGAAGCGGACGCGTATCTTTGCCATGATGTATCATGTCAACGCAGGTATGGGAAGTGCCAATTCCTTCCTGGTGCCGCACTACCCCATCAATCCGCGCCTGTTCAAGATTGGTGTCTCATGGAACTTCTATGACTAACAGATGGGCGTATGACGAAAAGCAGACTGCTCAAATACGCATTTCTGGGGATTACAGCGGCTCTCATAGCCCACTATCTCATCAAGAAAGAAGAAAAGCCGAAAGGTCATCCGCGCGACTATGCTGAAATAGCTGCCGAAGGCATCATACATGCTTCGACGGAATACAACTCCATCAGCTTCTATGTGGATGATGACACCTTGTCCGGTTTCCACTACGAGCTGATAGAAGCTTTTGCACGCGACCACGGACTGCAGGCTGCCATATCACCGGAAATGAGCTTCAACAAGCGGCTAGAAGGCCTGGCCGATGGGAAATATGACGTGATTGCCTACGGCATCCTTGCCACCAGCGAGCTGAAAGACTCCTTACTGCTTACCACCCCCATCGTATTGAACAAGCAAGTGCTGGTGCAGCGCAAGCTCGAGAATGTTCCCGACTCATCACTGTTCATCAAAAGCCAACTGGACCTGGCGGGCAAGACACTGCACGTAGTGAAAGGCTCCCCTTCCATACTACGCATCCGCAACCTGGGAAATGAGATAGGCGACACCATCTACGTTGAGGAGATAGAGAAGTACGGTCCCGAACAACTGATTGCCTTGGTAGCCCACGGAGACATCGACTATGCCGTATGCGACGAAAGCATTGCCCGTACCGCAGCCGACAGTATTCCTCAAATAGACATCAATACCGCCATCAGCTTCACGCAATTCTATTCCTGGGGGGTAAACAAACAGTCCCCTATCCTGCTGGACAGCCTCAACACATGGCTGGATAGTTTCAAAAAGGGAAAGGAATACAAGAAAATCTACAAACGATACTACGGGAAACGAAACTAAGCTGCACTTTTCCATACACGCAGCATACCCCTACTTTTACAACTACTTATTAATCAACAGCTTATTACTGCAAAATCCTGCATACATTTTGCAGTGCCACTGCAAAGCCGTTGCAGTGGCGCTGCACACCGATATGCAGTACGACTGCAACAGTTATGCAGTGATACTGCAACACGTTTGCAGTCGCACTGCAAAACACATGCAGCAAGAATGCAAACAAGATGCAGTCATCAAATACCCATATCGATATTACGGCATACCCGAAGTAAAGAATTAGAGTCCTTCCACCTCCCTTAGCCACATCTCCGACGAAGCATCGCTCGGCATTCTCCAATCGCCGCGCGGGCTCAGAGAGATACTGCCCACCTTCGGACCATCCGGCAAGCAGGAGCGCTTGAACTGCTGGTTGAAGAAACGACGGCAGAAAGTCTGCAACCATTTTTTGATGGTTTCTTCATCATACATCCCCTTGAATGTGCGTGCTGCCAGGAAAAATATCTTGGAAGGACGGAAACCGCAACGCAGGAAGTAATAAAGGAAGAAGTCGTGAAGCTCATACGGACCCACCAAGTCCTCGGTAATCTGCTGGATATTACCGTTCTCATCTGCCGGAATCAGTTCCGGGCTGATGGGAGTATCCACAATGTCGAGTAAGGTAGCACGTGAAGCATCGTCCATATCATGCTCCGCCACCCATTTCACCAAGTGCTTCACCAGAGTCTTGGGGACGCTGGCATTCACACCGTACATCGACATGTGATCGCCGTTGTAAGTGGCCCATCCTAAAGCAAGTTCCGAAAGGTCGCCCGTACCGACAACCATTCCCCAGGTCTGGTTGGCAATATCCATCAGGATTTGGGTACGCTCCCGTGCCTGCGCGTTCTCGTAAACCACGTCGTGCACATGGATGTCATGGTCTATATCCTTGAAATGCTGTACGCAGGCCTCCTTGATACTGACTTCGCGGACGGTCACACCGAGGGAATTCATCAAGTCAATGGCATTCGTATGAGTGCGGTCGGTCGTCCCGAAGCCCGGCATAGTGATGCCGATGATGCCCTGGCGGGACCATCCCAACTTATCGAAAGTCTTTACGCAAACCAGCAACGCCAGCGTAGAGTCCAGTCCGCCCGAGATGCCGATAACGGCACTCTTCGCCTTGGTATGCACCAGCCGCTGCGCCAGTCCGGACACCTGAATGGAAAATATCTCTTCACAACGCTCGTCCAGCGCCGCCCCCTGTGGGACAAACGGATGCGGTTCAAAAGTACGCGTCAGATTCAAATCCTTGCTGTTGACATACTCCGTAGAGATTCGTACCGGAAGCTCCGAAGCACAATTTGCATGGCAGGCGGCAAAAGTCGTATTCACCCGGCGCTCCATGCGCAAGTGTTCCACGTCAATTTCGCTGACAACCACCTGCCCGTCGAAAGAAAGACGTTCGTTTGCCGCCAGCAGAGTCCCGTTCTCATAAATCAACCCGTTACCGGCAAACACCACATCCGTAGTGGATTCTCCGAAACCGCATGAGCTGAACACATAACCGGCAATGCAACGTGCTGACTGCTGGCTGATGAGCGAGCGCAAATAATTGTGCTTGCCAATGCCTTCATTGTCAGCCGAAAGATTGAACAAGATTTCCGCACCTTGCAGTGCCAGCGTCGAGCTAGGCGGAATGGGCGCCCACAAATCCTCGCATATCTCCACTCCGAAAGTGGTATCCGCTGTTTCGAACAGCAGGTCTCTCCCCATCGGAATAATCTGCCCGCAAAGGCGCACACTGTTTTCTGCCACATCACATGCGGAAGTAAACCAGCGCTTCTCATAAAACTCCTTATAATTGGGAAGATAAGTCTTCGGGACAACGCCCAGCACTCTCCCCTTCTGAATGACAACCGCCGCATTCAGCAACACACCGTTCAGTGCAACGGGCATGCCCAATATCGAAATGATATCCATCTGGCGCGTATTGTTCAGAATCTGTATCAGCCCCATTTCCGCCTCTTCGAGCAGAAGTTGCTGGGCAAAGAGGTCGCCACAAGTATATCCGGTAATGCACAACTCCGGAAAAGCAATGATTTGCACACCTTTCCCGTCGGCTATAATAATCTCTTTTTCAATCTCTGAGGCATTGAACTTACAGTCAGCCACCTTGACACGGGGCACAGCCGCCGCTACTTTTACATATCCGTAATTCATAAGGATGCTATATTATTTATTCGGTGCAAAGATACGGCAAAATTCTGATTAAGAGAGATAAGAGAAAAACGTTTTCTCTATATCGGCACGAGAAACCGACTGAAGCCGGGGTGCATCCTGCCTTCGCTTTTATGGCAAAAATACGGCAACCTGCCTACAAGAAGAGGAACATATATAAACAATTTTAATGACCGCAACTAAAAATTTTCCAAAAATCTTTTGGAGAATTATAGGAACTTCCTATCTTTGCAAGTGAATTAAAAATGTAATAATTACAAGTTTGAAACTTTAGATTATATGGATGTAGTAAAACGATTGCAGAATCATAATATCAAGCCTTCAGTACAGCGCATAGCCATCATGAATTACTTGATAGAGCATCGTACACATCCCACGGTGGATGAAATCTATACGGCACTGTCTCCCTCCATACCGACACTGTCTAAAACAACGGTATACAATACCTTGAAACTACTGAGCGAGCAAGGTGCCGCACAAACCCTGACTATCGACGAGCGTAACACATGTTATGATGCCGATACCAGCCCGCACGGTCATTTCTTGTGCAAGCGTTGCGGAAAGATTTATGACTTGATGTGCAATAACAACATCAAGAAAGTGGTCGACATGGATATGGACGGGCACGATGTGCAGGAAATCCACTACTATTATAAAGGAATCTGTAAACATTGCATAGAAGAAGAACGTTTAAGAACAACAAAGAATAACTAATTCAACTAATTAAAATCTGAGAGAAAATGAAAAAATTTAGATGTACTGTATGCGGTTACGTATACGAAGGAGATGCAGCTCCCGAAAAGTGCCCATTGTGTAAAGCTCCCGCAAGCAAGTTCGTAGAAGTTGAAGAAGCAACAGCTGACGGCCCGCTGGTATTTGCCGACGAACACGTAATCGGCGTAGCCAAAGGTTGCGACGACGAAATGATTAAAGACCTGAACAACCACTTCATGGGCGAATGTACAGAAGTTGGTATGTACTTGGCAATGAGCCGCCAGGCAGACCGTGAAGGCTATCCTGAAGTTGCAGAAGCTTTCAAGCGTTACGCTTGGGAAGAAGCAGAACACGCTGCTAAATTCGCTGAACTGCTGGGTGACTGCGTATGGGACACCAAGACAAACCTCGAAAAGAGAATGAACGCAGAATCAGGTGCATGCGAAGACAAGAAGCGTATCGCTACCCGTGCCAAAGCATTGAACCTCGACGCTATCCATGACACCGTTCACGAAATGGCTAAGGACGAAGCCCGTCACGGTAAAGGTTTCGAAGGTCTGTACAACCGCTATTTCAAGAAATAATCCTATACTTTTATAGTAATGTGAAGAAAAGGGACTGCTAATGTTAGTAAGTCCCTTTTTTTATTCCAACTTTTTTCACTTTACAATGTCACGTTTGTATTTCCCATTCGTCTTATCTGTGTAAATGGAACTCAAAGAATTCAAAATAACCGTTCTTCCACTCCGTGCCAAGCTGTTGAACTATGCACGGAAGTTGACCGACGAACCGGAGGATGCAGAAGATGCCGTCCAGGAGGTACTGCTCAAGCTATGGAACAAAAGGCTTGAACTGGAGCAATACCGGAGCATCGAAGCATTTGCCATGACGTTGACGCACAACATCTGTATAGATATGTGGCGCTGCAAACGCAACGACACCCTATCTCTCGACATAGTGCAGGCGGCATCCCCCACCGGAACACCGGAACGGCTGTTGGAAATCAAAGATGAAATCCGTCTGATGCACGAAATCATCGACTCGCTGCCCAATCTTCAACGCACCATCATGCGGATGAAGGACATCGAAGGATACGAAACGGACGAAATCGCCGAAATCACGGGATGCGGACCGGAAGCCATCCGCAGCAATCTGTCAAGAGCCCGGAAGAAAGTGAGAGACGTTTACCTGCGAACCATACAAGAAAGAAAAGAAAGGAGAAATGAGCCATGAAGATAGATGAACTGCTGGATAAATATTTCGAAGGGGAAACTTCCTGCGAAGAAGAGCGTGAACTGCGCCGTTTCTTTACCGAAGAGGAAGTGCCGGAGCACCTGCAAACGTACCGCCCCCTATTCGCTATCTGAACCGGGAAGCAACTTCAATGGCAGAACCGACAGAGGAAAAATCCGTAACAACAGAATCGGCAAAGGAAGTACCCGCACAGCGGAAGCCTTTCCGTCTCTATCGCACATTCTATGCTGTCAGCGGCATTGCCGCCGGATTGCTCCTGCTTCTCGGGGTAGCTAAGATTATATTTCCGCTTTCCGGTGTTCCCGAAAATTATGTCGTCATCGACGGCCAGCGGTATAC
>ERZ1027256.844-NODE-844-length-10374-cov-10.323578_pt1 | contig 10374 bp, 10 predicted proteins | sample MGYA00519242_ERZ1027256 | MGnify/ENA primary metagenome ERZ1027256 (study PRJEB26926, sample SAMN06164394) | human gut metagenome | biome: ENVO:00009003; feature: ENVO:2100002; material: ENVO:00002003 | host: Homo sapiens | place: USA | collected 2012 ...
TATCCTCTTCGTCGGCAGCGTCAGATGTGTATAAGAGACAGTCACAGACGGCAGCTACGGCTGCGGCGCGGACATGCCGGACAAGATCTGCCCTGTGTGCGGGGAAAAGTACGTCAAGGACGGCTTTGACATCCCCTTTGAGACGTTCCTGGGCTACGGCGGCGGCAAGGTGCCGGATATCGACCTGAACTTCTCCGGCGAATATCAGGCCCGCGCTCACCAGCACGCTATCGAGATGTTCGGAAAGACCCAGGTGTTCCGCGCCGGCACCATCGGTACGCTGGCGGAAAAGACCGCCTTCGGCATGGTGAAAAAGTATCTGGAGGAGCGGGGACAGACGGCCTCCAACGCCGAGATGAACCGGCTGACTCAGGGCTGCGTGGGCGTGCGGCGCACCACCGGCCAGCATCCGGGCGGCCTGGTGGTGGTGCCGGACGACATGGACGTGGAGGATTTCACCGCTGTGCAGCACCCCGCCGACGATGCGGAGAGCGATACCATCACCACCCATTTTGAATACCACTGCATGGAGGATAACCTGCTGAAGCTGGACATGCTGGGACACGATGATCCCACCATGATCCGGATGCTGGAGGATCTCACCGGCGTCAACGCACGGGCTATCCCGTTGGACGACCCCGATACCATGAGCATCTTCACGTCCTCCAGGGTGCTGGGCTTCGAGAATGACGAGATCCTCGGCCCCACCGGCGCCGTGGCCATCCCCGAGTTCAACACCCGCTTCACCCGCGGCATGCTGATGGACACCCAGCCCAGGGATTTCAACACGCTGGTGCGTCTGTCCGGCTTCTCCCACGGTACCGACGTGTGGCTGGGCAACGCCAGGGAACTGATCGTCAGCGGCACCGCCTCCGTTCTGGAGACGGTGGGCTGCCGCGACGACATTATGCTGTACCTCATCTCCATGGGGCTGGACCCCAAGATGTCCTTCAAGATCATGGAGGCCGTCCGTAAAGGCAAGGTGAAGAAGGGCGGCTTTCAGGAGGGATGGGAGGAGGCCATGCGGGACCATCAGGTGCCGGACTGGTACATCGAATCCCTGGCCAAGATCGGCTATCTGTTCCCCAAGGCCCACGCCGTGGCCTACGTGATGATGGCGTTCCGCATCGCATGGTTCAAGGTGCATAGGCCGCTGGCGTTCTACGCCACTTTCTTCTCCATCCGCGCCAAGGCGTTTGACGCCGAGTACTGCTGCGCCGGTCTGGACGCGGTAAAGCAGAAGATCAAGGAGATTGAAAACAACAAGGACGCTACCGATGTGGAGCAGAACCTGATGGTGACGCTGGAAGTGTGCTACGAGTTCTATCTGCGGGGCTTCCACTTTGATACCATCGACATCTATAAGTCCGACGCCACCCGCTTTGTGGTGACGGAGAACGGCCTGCTGCCTCCCTTCGTGACGGTACACGGCCTGGGCGAGTCGGCGGCGCTGGACACGGTGGAAAAGCGGAAAGGCAAGACCTTTATCTCCGTGGAGGAGTTTGCCAATACGTGCAGCAAGCTGAGTAAGACCCACATCGAGCAGCTCAAGTCCCTGGGCGCCTTCGCCGGAATGGCGGACACCAGCCAGGTCAGCCTGTTCTGAGAAGTTGTGCCGGTATCGGTGCATTTTTCGTGAAATTTGGCATAATGACGAAAAACGGGACTTGACAATCGGCAAAAAAGCGATAAAATAGGGTGTAATATCGACATATGCGATGAGGGAAAAAAGACGAGGCAGGCCCGCCGAAAGAGAGCCGGCGGCTGGTGTGAGCCGGTGGGGGCGCTTCGTTGTACTGGCTCCGGAGCTTTCCGCCTGAACAGGGCGGGACGGCGGCGCACCGTTACCGGCGCGGCCCCTTGCAAGAGGGGAACTGAGCGCCGCACAGGCAACTGGCGGCGGGATCAGGGTGGTAACACGTGACATGCGTCCCTGACTGCGAAAGCAGTCAGGGACGTTTTTTTATCAGCAGTTAACAAAATTCAGATACAAGGAGAAGCGACATGTATTACGATTTTGCGGCCATTGAAAAGAAATGGCAGGCCAATTGGGAAAAAACCAAGCCCTATGCCGCCGTCACCGGCGACAAGCGACCCAAGTTCTACGGACTCATCGAGTTCCCCTATCCCTCCGGTCAGGGCCTGCATGTGGGCCATCCCCGCCCCTTCACGGCCATGGACATCGTCACCCGCAAAAAGCGGATGGAGGGCTACAACGTGCTGTTCCCCATTGGCTTCGACGCCTTCGGCCTGCCCACGGAGAACTACGCCATCAAGAACCATATCCATCCGGCTGTGGTGACCAAAAACAATATCGCCAATTTCACCAGCCAGCTGAAGATGCTGGGCTACGGCTTTGACTGGGACCGCTGCGTGGACACCACCGACCCCGACTACTACAAGTGGACCCAGTGGATATTCCTGCAGATGTTCAAGCACGGTCTGGCCTATAAGACCACCATGCCGGTGAACTGGTGCACCAGCTGCAAGTGCGTGCTGGCCAACGAGGAAGTGGTCAACGGCGTGTGTGAGCGCTGCGGCAGCGATGTCATCCGCAAGGAGAAGAGCCAGTGGATGCTGAAGATCACCGCCTACGCCCAGCGCCTCATCGACGATCTGGAGGACGTGGATTTCATCGAGCGCGTGAAGATCCAGCAGCGCAACTGGATCGGCCGCTCTACCGGCGCCGAGGTGACGTTCCAGACCAACGTGGGCGACGAGGTGACGGTGTACACCACCCGTGCCGACACCCTGTTCGGTACGACTTACATGGTCATCTCTCCCGAGCATCCCATGCTGAAGAAGTGGCAGCCCCTGATCAAGAACTGGGACGCCGTGGAGGCGTATCAGGAGGAGGCGGCTCACAAGTCCGACTTTGAGCGCGGCGAGCTGAACAAGGAAAAGACCGGCGTGCGGCTGGAGGGTATTGAGGTCATGAACCCCGTGACCCATCAGGCCCTGCCCATGTTCGTGTCCGACTACGTCCTCATGGGCTACGGCACCGGTATCGTCATGGGCGTGCCCGGTCACGACCAGCGCGACTGGGAATTCGCCAAGAAGTTCGGTCTGCCCATCATCGAGGTGGTCAAGGGCGGCGATGTCACCAAGGAGGCCTTTGTGGCCAAGGACGACAGCGCCATCATGGTCAACTCCGGCTTCCTCAACGGCATGACCGTGAAGGAGGCCATCCCCGCCATGAAGAAGTACGTGGTGGAGCAGGGCTTCGGCAAGGAGAAGGTCAACTACAAGCTGCGTGACTGGGTGTTCTCCCGCCAGCGCTACTGGGGCGAGCCTATCCCCCTGGTGAACTGCGAGAAGTGCGGCTGGGTGGCCCTGCCGGAGGAGCAGCTGCCGCTGGTACTGCCTCAGGTGGAGAGCTACGAGCCCACGGATGACGGCGAGAGTCCCCTGAGCAAGATGACCGACTGGGTCAACACCACCTGCCCCTGCTGCGGCGGTCCCGCCAAGCGCGAGACGGATACCATGCCCCAGTGGGCCGGCTCCAGCTGGTACTTCCTGCGGTATATGGACCCCCACAACGACAAGGCTCTGGCCAGCAAGGAAGCACTGGACTACTGGTCCCCTGTGGACTGGTACAACGGCGGCATGGAGCACACCACGCTGCACCTGCTGTACTCCCGCTTCTGGCATAAGTTCCTGTACGACATCGGCGTGGTGCCCACCAAGGAGCCCTACGCCAAGCGCACCAGCCACGGCATGATCCTGGGTGAGGGCGGTGAGAAGATGTCCAAGTCCCGCGGCAACGTGGTGAACCCCAACGACATCGTGGCGCAGTACGGCGCGGACACCATGCGCCTGCACATCATGTTCATCGGCGACTTCGAGAAGGCCGTCACCTGGAGCAACGAGGCCGTCAAGGGCTCCAAGCGCTTCCTGGATCGCTGCTTCAACCTGCAGGACATTGCCACCGCCGAGGAGACCATCTCCGCCAAGAACGAGTCCATCGTTCACAAGACCATCAAGAAGGTGACGCAGGACATCGATGAGCTGAAGATGAACACCGCCATCGCCGCCATGATGACCATGGTCAACGAGCTCTACGCCAACGGCTGCTCCAAGGGTGACGTGGAGATGCTGTGCCTGCTGCTGAGCCCCTTCGCCCCCCATATGGTGGAGGAGATGTGGGAGAACATGGGCTTTGCCGCCAAGTACGGCAAGATGGCCATGCAGATGCCCTGGCCCACCCATGACGAGGCCAAGACCGTGGATTCCCACGTGGAGATGGCCGTGCAGGTCAACGGCAAGCTGAAGGGCACCGTCACTGTCCCAATGGACAGCGACGAGGCCGCCGTGGTGGCCGCCGCCATGGACACCGATAAGGTGAAGAAGGCCGTGGAGGGCATGTCCGTGGTCAAGACCATTCATGTCAAGAACAAGCTGGTGAACCTGATCGTCAAGCCTGCCAGGTAAAATTGCACTTTTTGCGGAAAACTGCTTGACAAGGCGGCGCTTCACCGGTATAATACACCCGTTAGTCATGCGAATGGCTCTTAAAGAGCACCCAGGATCGAGCCGGGTGCATCGGAGGGAGGGAAATATAGATGTCTGAAGTTCACGTCAAGGAAGGCGAGTCCCTGGACAGCGCTCTGAAGCGTTTCAAGAGAAGCTGCGCCAAGGCAGGCGTTCTGGCCGAGGTGCGTAAGAGAGAGTGCTATGAAAGCCCCAGTGTCAAGCGCCGCAAGAAGTCCGAGGCCGCGCGCAAGAACCGCAATAAGCGTTATTATTGATCCTGAAAGAGCCCGAGGGTGATTCCCTCGGGCTCTTATCCTTTGCCCAGCAGCCGCGGCAGCGCCTCCATCGCTTCCGGCAGGGCCAGAAAGCCGGCAGGGATGCCCAGCTCCGTGCCCAGCGCTATCTTGCGGTGCAGGGTGTCGGCATCGTCGAACAGTACGAAGTGGGTCATGCCGCTCTGTTCGTAGGTGAAGTAGCGGGCGCACAGCTCCGGCGAGAAGAATACGGTGCGGCGGCCCCGCAGCTCTGTCAGCTGCTGCGGTGTCAGGGCCGTACCGGTGCCGTAGGGCGCGGGGAGGGAGAAGTCCATCCGCACGCAGGCCAGATCCAGTGCCAGACGCCGGGCCTCGAAGCGGCGGCAGGCGTCCCTCAGCCGCTGGCGCAGCGTCCCGCCGGACAGGGCGGTGCTCACCACCACGCGGGCATCGGGGACCATATGGCCGCAGGGCTCCGCAACGTACAGGGCGCGGCCATACCGGCGGCACAGCTCCGCCAGGGCGGACAGCGCCGCGGCGGGCAGCTGCGGCTCTATGACCACGCCGGTATAGCGGCGGCGCAGACACTCCCGCAGGATGTCCCGGGCCAGCGTGTCCGGCTGCGGTACAGCGGGGTTTTCCGGCCCTGTCAGCAGCAGGAGCCCGCCCTGCACGTGGGCGGGCAGCGTCAGTGATGTCAGGCGGCTCTCCTCCACGCCATAGGCGGCGTACAGGAGCGGCAGGCCCCAGCGGGCCGCGTTGCCCAGACAGCACGGTGCCGCGGCCAGATACAGCTGCATGCGGAACACCCCCTTGTATTTCCGGCGGACGGATGGTACACTATATGTATGAAAGGAGGCGGCAGCCTATGCGATTTTCCCTGCGGCCGGATCGGGTATTCGACGGCTACGAGCAGATAGAGGGGCAGGAGCTGGCCCGACGGGGCATCCGGCTGCTGCTGTGCGACCTGGACTACACCCTGGCGCCCAAGTCTCAGCGGGAGCCGGACGAGACGGTACGCCGCTGGATCGGCCAGATGCGTCAGGCGGGGGTAGAGGTGATGATCCTGTCTAACAACCGCAGTCCTGCCAGAGTGGAGCAGTTCTGCCGCGAGCTGGGCATCACCTACGAGGGACACGCCAAAAAGCCACGAACCGTAGGGTTCCGCAGGGCCATGGCCCGCTGCGGCGTGACGCCCAAGGAGACGGCCATGCTGGGCGATAAGCTGCTGACGGACATGCTGGGCGCCAACCGCAGCGGCATACTGGCGCTGATGGTGGAGCCCCGCGGCGGCGCGAAAGGCGCGTGGAACAAGGTGCTCCACGCCTTACAGCGGCCGTGGAAGGCGGCGGCGCGGGAAAAATAGAAGGAGAAGGCAACTTTTTTCACCGGAAACCCTTGCCAAACAGGTACTTATCATGTAGAATATACGAGGCCAAATTTCGGCCGGTATCATTTACTCGAGGGAATCGTGATGTTCCCTCATCAATATGGGAGGAATATCAATATGGCAACTATTACCGCCGGTGATTTCAGAAACGGCAAGACCTTTGAGATGGACGGCAAGGTCATGCAGGTCGTGGAGTTCCAGCACGTCAAGCCCGGCAAGGGCGCGGCCTTCGTGCGTACCAAGATGCGCAACGTGGTGACCGGTGCTGTGACTGAGACCTCTTTCAACCCCACCGCCAAGTTCGAGGAGGCCTTTGTGGACCGCCGCGACATGGAGTACAGCTACAACGACGGCGACCTGTACTATTTCATGGACCAGGAGACCTACGACATGGTGCCCCTGAACAAGGAGCTGCTGGGTGATGCGTTCCGCTTCATCAAGGAGAACACCATGTGCAAGGTGCTGAGCTATAAGGGCAACGTGTTCGGCCTGGAGTGCCCCAACTTCATGGATCTGGAGGTCACCGAGACCGAGCCCGGTCTGGCCGGCAACACCGCCACTAATACCCTGAAGCCCGCCACCGTGGAGACCGGCGCTGAGGTGAAGGTGCCCCTGTTCATCAACATCGGCGACAAGATCACCATCGACACCCGTACCGGCGAGTATATCGGCCGCACCAAGTAAATCAATCAACCAACCACCGTACAGAAAGGAGCCGAACATGGAGATCTCTGAAAAGGTAGCATATCTGAAGGGTCTGGCCGAGGGCCTGAACCTGGATACCGAGAGCAAGGAAGGCAAGCTGATCGCCGCCATCATTGACGTGCTGGACGACATGGCGGAGAAGTTCGCCGACGTCGAGGACGAGCTGTGCGACGTGGAGGACGGTCTGGATGCTGTCAGCGACGACCTCAGCGATGTGGAGGAGACCCTGTACTTCGCGCTGGACGACGATGAGGACGAGGACGAGGATGAAGACGACGATGAAGACGACGAGGAAGAGGAGTGCTTCATGACCAACTGCCCCGAGTGCGAGGAGGAGGTCTACTTCGACGAGTCCGTTCTGGAGGACGGCGAGGTCATCTGCCCCAATTGCGGCGCCAAGCTGGAGTTCGATCTCAGCGATCTGGCCAACGATGAGGACGAGGATCAGGAGTAATTCCAAAAACAAAAAAGAACCGCCGAGAGGCGGTTCTTTTTTTGCGCAAAACGGCTATTCCCAAATGCTGTACAGCTGTGTGACAAGCTGTCCCGTGACGTCCACATCGCAGAGCATATAGGGCCTTTCGCCGCCGAGATCTGTCAACAGCAGCTCGTTGATGCCGTCGCCGTCTACATCCTCCACGCGATAGTCCACGCGGCGTCCCGCGTCCGGCAGGAGCATCAGCACCTGCCGCTGCTCCGGCTGCTCCGGAATGGGAATAAAGAAGTAGGTGGCACCGTAACCGTCAAGATGCGCTGAGAAGGTCTCCTCAAAGCCGAAAAGTGGCTTTTCCATGGGCTGCGCCGGACTGCCGCCAAAGCCGCCTATGGCGGTCACCGTCAGATATTCCGGCAGTTCGTCACACCACGTGATCTCATTGGTACGGCGGTCGTATGCCATGTGATATTGGGGGTGTGACAGAATGGAGTTTACATAACGCCATCCGATTTGGAGGGTAGAAGTGTCCATGTCCGCCGGACAGCGCAGCTTCAGGAGATCCGAGGAAAGGCTGCCGGCATCCGTGACGTAGAGCCATGTGCCGTCCGCAGTATACTCTGCTTGCTGGATCAGGCCGCAAAGCTCCTCCGTATACCGGTAGGGGTTTGTCAGGTCGAGATGGATATGCCGGATGGCAAAAAGGGCGATGATGAGGAGAAACGCTGCTGCCGCGGCGCTGACGCCGGTGAGCCATTGGCGGCGCTGCCGCTTCTGGTTGTTGTCCGCCATCTCCACCACGGCGCGCAGCGTCTCATTTTCCGCAGGGTACTTTTTTTCTTCCATAGCTTGCTCCTTTTCCTCTGCAGGCGCGGCGCACCGGAGGAGCGCGGCTGCCGTCAGACCCAAAGCCGTGGCCAACGGCTCCAGAAGCGTGACGTCGGGGTAGGAAAGTCCGGTATCACATAGTTAAAGATATTGGTGTCATTTAATCAATTTTGCCGATAAAGCGGTAGAAGATTTCTACCTCCTGTTCCCGGCTTCCGTCCTCACCTTTGACCGCTTCATGAACAACGATTTTTTCAATCAGCGTATTCAAAAGTTCGGCGGTCAGTTCTGTTGGATTGACGCACTCTTTCATCAAGGCAATCCATTTTTCTGCGTCTGCGGCGTTCTGGCTTTCAGTGGCGATAGCGGATTGAAGCTGTTCAATCTTTTCGTCCAGTTCAGCCTGTTCGCTCTGGTACTTCCCGGACAGCATTGAGAAGTTGTATTCTGTGATACGCCCCGCCGCCCAGTCCTCATACATCCGGGCAAACAGGGTATCAACTTCGGATTTCCGCTTCTCTGCCTTTTTCAGTTCGGCGGCCTGCTTCTTTCTTGCGGCGGCCTGTCCCTTGTCATTGGCGTTTAACAGCCGCTTCAAGAGCCGTTCTTCATCATGCTGTACCAGCCCCGACCAGTATTGCAGACGGGAGAGGACATAGGCGTAAAGCACATCATAGCGGATATAGTGCATGGAGCATTGGCGTGTGCCCTGTCCGTACTTGCTACAATGATAATGGCCGTAAGGCTTGCTGTTCTGCCTGTTCTCCCCATAGGACAGCGACCAGCCGCAATCCGCACATTTTACCAATCCGGAAAAAATCTGTGTTGTACCATCCTTGCACTTCCTACGGCGGTTTGCTATCTGCTCCTGTACCTGCCGGAAAACCTGTTCGCTGATAATCGGCTCCTGCGTGTTCTCCACCCGCACCCATTCACTTTGGGGCTTGCGTACCCTCCGTTTGTTCTTAAAGGAAATGTTCGTTTCCCGGTAGTGGATGGTATGGCCGATATAGGTTTCATCTTTCATAATGCTCTTGACCTGGGCTATCGTCCATGCGTAGCTTTTTTCCTCCGGCGCACCCGCATAGATGTTTGCGAAAGTCCCGTCACGCTGGAAGTTGATAAATCCCGGAGTGGGAACCTTTTCCGCAATCAGTATGCTTGTGATACTGGCCGCCCCTCTGCCATGAAAGGCAAGGTCAAAAATCTTCTCCACTATCCAGCGGGTTTCCTCGTCGATTATCAGCTTGTTTTTGATTTCCGGGTGTTTCCTGTACCCGATGGGGGCATAGGCGCCGATACGCTGTCCTGTGGCAAACTTCGCTTTGAAAGCGGCCTTTACCTTGCGGCTTGTATCTTTCGCAAACCATTCATTGAACAGGTTTTTGAATGGGACAAAATCGGAAAGCCCTTTTTCTGTGTCCTCATTCTCCGCAACGGCGATATAGCGCACCCGTTTTTCCGGGAACAGAAATTCCAGATAGTAGTCCATCATCACATGTTCCCGCCCGAAACGGGAAAGGTCTTTCGTGACAATGCAGTTTACTTTTCCGGCTTCCACATCGTCCATCATGCGCTGAAAATCCGGGCGTTCAAAGTTCGTCCCCGACCAGCCATCGTCCACATACTCACCGACTACATGAAGCCCCTGTTCCTTTGCGTACTGTTGCAGGATTGTCCGCTGTGTTTCAATGCTTACGCTGTCACCATAGTTTTCATCGTCCCGGCTCAATCTCATATAAAGCGCCGTGTTGTAAATCGTAGTATTGTAAGGTTGTTTCACCGTAAAAATCCTCCTTCTAAAGAAACAACCCACGCTTACAATACTTTTGCTCTATGGCAATTATATCATAAGCGTGGGCGTGTTATCAATGATGGGCTATCAGGTTGAAGCGGCTTTTTCTGCGGTATGCCGCACCACATCTACAATCAGATCACCGAGGGGCTTCCCGCCTGCGGCGAAGTGTTCGGAGATTTTTATACGGTTGTTCCCACATACAAAATACTGCGTGCCGTTCTCTGCTTGTATGACCTGCCCTGTCCGGGGTGTAAAAATATCGCTTTCGCTTTTTGCCATCCAGTGTCCTCCATATTCAGTTTTCAAGGTACAATGCCGCACAAAGGCGGCGAAAATTTCTGCTTATATCTATCACCTTTCCTTTACCGTGTGCCGCTGCTGACGTTTCAGTTCCGCCAGTATATCCGGCGGGATACGGTCAACCAGCCGCTGTAAATTGTCCAGTTCGCTTTTCAGCTTTGCCCGTTCCATCGTATCTTTCATCTTGCCTTTT
>ERZ1027256.854-NODE-854-length-10304-cov-4.655966_pt1 | contig 10304 bp, 9 predicted proteins | sample MGYA00519242_ERZ1027256 | MGnify/ENA primary metagenome ERZ1027256 (study PRJEB26926, sample SAMN06164394) | human gut metagenome | biome: ENVO:00009003; feature: ENVO:2100002; material: ENVO:00002003 | host: Homo sapiens | place: USA | collected 2012 ...
AGATCTGCGCATGTCTCGTGGGCTCGGAGATGTGTATAAGAGACAGCGTCTGGACTTCACCAAAAAATGCAATGCGGATTGTCCAGAAGCTCTGCGATGCACTCTGCCGCCTCGACCCGGAAAACGCGGACGATTATCAGGCAAACACTGCTTCATACCTCGCTTCGCTTACCTCCCTCGATGAGGAATTTTCCGATGTCACAGCGAATGCCAGCCGCCACACCATCGTTTTCGGCGACCGTTTTCCGTTCCGCTATTTCGCGGACGCCTACGGCCTCGACTATTACGCGGCATTCCCCGGCTGCTCCTCGGAATCCGAGGCGAGTGCCAAAACACTTTCTTTTTTAATTGACAAGATCAACGAAGAGCAGATTCCTGTCGTCTTCCACACCGAGCTGTCCAACGAAAAAATGACGGACTGCATCTGTGAGGCGACCGGCGCGAAAAAGCTGCTGCTTCACTCCTGTCACAACGTATCCAAAGATGATTTCGAAAACGGCGCCACGTATCTTTCCCTGATGGAACAGAATGTCGCCGCACTAAAGGAGGCTCTGAACTAATGGCTCTACTTACCTGCAGTGATGTCACCTTCTCCTATGAGGGCATCCCGGTCCTGACCGATGTCAACTTTACCCTGGAAGCCGGCTCCTACCTCTGTATTGTGGGCGAGAACGGTTCCGGAAAAAGTACTCTGGTCAAGGGACTGCTTCACTTAAAAAATCCGTCCACCGGCTCGATCACAACCGGCGACGGGCTTCATCCAAGCGAGATCGGCTATCTGCCGCAGCAGACCGCCGCACAAAAGGATTTCCCGGCGAGCGTCTGGGAAGTCGTGCTGTCCGGCCGGCAGAACCACCCGCATTTCCCGCCGTTTTACACAAAGGCAGACAAAGAGGACGCGCTCCGCAATATGGAGCTTCTCGACCTCCTTCCATTAAAGAAACGATGCTACCGTGATCTCTCCGGCGGCCAGCAGCAGCGTGTGCTTCTCGCTCGTGCGCTTTGCGCCACAAAGAAACTGCTGCTCCTCGACGAGCCGGTCACTGGCCTTGACCCGGTCATGACAAACGAAATGTACCAGCTCATCCGCCGCATCAACCGCGAGCAGAATGTTACAATCATCATGGTTTCCCACGATATCCGCAATATTCTGCCGGACGCAACGCACATTCTCCAGCTCGACCAGAAGCAGGTCTTCTTCGGTCCGATGGACGAGTATCTGAAAACCGAGGCGGGAAAACAGTTTTTAGGAGGTGCTGACTTATGATTTCGAATCTGCTGAAAATGCTTTCTTATCCGTTTATGCAGCGTGCCCTTGTGGTCGGCATTCTCGTCTCTTTGTGTGCCGCACTGCTTGGCGTCAGCCTCGTATTAAAGCGCTACTCCATGATCGGCGACGGCCTCTCCCATGTCGGATTCGGCTCTCTTGCAATTGCAACGGCACTCGGTTTTGCTCCGCTTGCCTTCACAATCCCTGTCGTCGTGCTTGCCGCCTTTCTGCTGCTCCGCATGAACGAATCCAGCAAGATCAAAGGCGACGCCGCCATCGGCCTGATTTCAAGCTCTGCGCTTGCGATCGGTGTCATCACGGTTTCGTGGTCGAGCGGCATGAACACCGATGTCAACAACTACATGTTCGGAAGCATCCTTGCGATGAGTGATGAGGACGTTGTTCTCTCCGTGGTGCTCTCCATCGTCGTGCTGATCCTGTTCGTCCTGTATTACAACCGTATTTTTGCCGTCACTTTCGACGAGACATTTGCCAAAGCAACCGGTGTCCGCGCAGAATTTTACAACATGCTGCTGGCATTCTTAACCGCCATCACCACCGTTCTCGGCATGCGCATGATGGGCGCGCTTCTGATCTCCAGCCTGCTGATTTTCCCGGCACTGACCTCGATGCGTCTCTGCCATACCTTCCAGAGCGTGGTGATCTGCTCCGCGGTTCTCTCGGTGGTGTGCTTCCTTCTTGGCATGTCCCTCTCGTTTTTCCTATCCTCCCCTGCCGGAGCGACGGTCGTAATCGTGAACCTGCTGGCATTCCTGATCTTTTCTGCGATTGCCAGAATCCGCGAGCATACCGCATAAAAAGTTTCCGGTCTGACCTGCTTTGTTTTACCGGAGGTATTTTATGAATCGAATTGTAATTGCACTGTTAAAACCGTTTTCCTTCATCCCGGCGATTCTGATGATGTCGCTGATTTTCTCCTTCTCTTCCCAGAACGGAACGGAATCCTCACAGCTCAGTGAAAAAGTGGCGCGCGGCATTTTCATCACGATCGACCACGTCATGGACCGCGGATGGGATGATGAGAAGATCCAGGAACTGGCTGACGAGTATCAGTACCCGGTGCGGAAGCTGGCTCATATGACAGAGTACTGTCTGCTTGCAATCTGTGTTTCGCTTCCGCTCTACGTCTACGGCCTGCGCGGCTTCGCGCTCACGTTTCTTGCCGGCATCCTCTGTGTCGCCTTTGCCGCGAGCGATGAGTTCCACCAGACGACGGTCGCCAACCGCGGCCCGTCGGTAAAGGACGTCGGCATCGACAGCATCGGCGTTCTCTTCGGCATCACGTTTGTACGGCTGTTCTGCTGGATTGCACTCGGCGGAAATACGAAAAAAAGAAAGCGGCGCAGACGGCGTTACTATTACTAAAAATATTGGATAACAGAAAAATTCCCGTTGGAAAAATCATTTCTCCTGAAACTGATTTTCCCAACGGGGATTTTTTCATTTTTCTTAAAAACAGCTCTTAGGAAAGTGAATCCGCATACGCCTGAATATCTGCCTTCATCTGAATCCAGGCATCCTCATGCTCCACGTAGTACAGAGGGCAGAGCTTTTCGGTTACATCATAGTGACGGATCACATCGTCCGAAGTCAGATTGAACCGCTTGCATAAGAAACCGGCGAGCTGGACCACAGAATTGTATGTCTCATCGGTAAATTCACCGCTGTCATCCGGGTGGCAGCATTCAATCGAGATTGTATCAAAATTACGCTGGTTCGATGCATACGACCATTCACTCGTCGGGATACACTGAACGACTTCTCCCTCGATGCCGACGACGAAATGGCTGCTGGCCTGCGCCTCCTGCGTCTCAGGCAGGTTTTCAAAGTAATCACGGTTCTGCATCGCCGTGCTTCCCGGATTTGCGGTGTAGTGAATAACGATGCCGTCCACCTTTTTCAGCCTCGTCTGCGGTCTGGACCAGCTGTTCGGCGTCAGAAGCTCCACATCAATCGGCGGAGCGCCGGTCCAGTCGGTGATATCGTTGTCCTCATAATCAGAACCGGAATAGTCAACGGCCGTGATATCACTTGCCGTTTTTGTCACACGGCGGATGCCGCTGTAAATGCCGACGCAGATCAGCACCACCAGAACTCCCGTCAGAAACATTCTGCGGTGAAGCTGGCGCTGCCTCTGTTTTCTTGTCATTTTTCCCCGTCTCTTCTGTGCCATATGTTCTCTCCCCGCTGCAAATAAGCGCCCCCTCATTTGAAAAGGCAGAAGCTGAAAAGTTTCTGCCCTTTCCCCCTTCTGCCTTTTGCGACTTTTTATTCTTATTTATCGTCCACGCTGTAGTTCGGAGCCTCTTTGGTGATGTGGATATCATGCGGATGGGACTCTTTTAAGGATGCTGCGGAAATCTTCACAAATTTTCCGGTCTCCTTTAAGGTCTCAACATCTTTCGCTCCGCAGTAGCCCATACCGGAACGAAGTCCGCCGATCAGCTGGAATACAGTGTCCTCTACGAGGCCTTTGTATGCTACACGGCCTTCCACACCTTCCGGAACCAGTTTCTTGGCGCCGGTCTGGAAGTAACGGTCTTTGCTTCCGTTCTCCATGGCTGCGATGGATCCCATTCCACGGTATACTTTGTATTTTCTTCCCTGGAACAGTTCGAAATCTCCCGGGCTCTCATCGCATCCTGCGAAGATGCTTCCCATCATGCAGACATTGGCACCGGCTGCGATAGCCTTTGTCATGTCTCCGGAGTACTTGATACCGCCGTCGGCGATAATCGGAGTTCCGGTCTTCTTTGCTTCCTCATAGCAGTCCATAACGGCTGTGATCTGCGGTACACCGATACCTGCAACGACACGGGTCGTACAGATAGAACCAGGTCCGATACCGACTTTAACAGCGTCTGCTCCGGCTGCGATCAGGTCTCTTGTTGCCTCTGCGGTTGCCACGTTTCCGGCGATTACCTGCAGATCCGGATAATGCTCTTTGATGAGACGAAGTGTTTTGAAGATATTTGCGGAATGTCCGTGAGCGGAGTCGATGACGATCACGTCTACGTGTGCTTTTACCAGCGCATCGACACGATCGAGCACGTTTGCCGTGATGCCGACTGCGGCACCGCAGAGCAGACGTCCCTGCTCATCCTTGGCGGACAATGGGTACTTGATGGTTTTCTCGATATCTTTGATGGTGATCAGACCTTTGAGATTGAAATCGTCATCGACAATCGGAAGTTTTTCTTTTCTGGATTTTGCAAGGATTGCTTTTGCCTCGTCCAGCGTAACGCCTACTTTTGCAGTGATCAGGTTTTCGCTGGTCATGGACTCTTTGATTTTCTTGGTGAAATCAGTTTCAAACTTCAGATCACGGTTTGTAATAATACCAACCAGTTTTCCGTTCTCGGTAATCGGGACACCGGAAATACGGAATTTTGCCATCAGATTATTGGCATCTTCCAGGGTGTGCTCCGGAGACAGATAGAACGGATCGGTGATAACACCGTTCTCAGAACGTTTTACTTTGTCTACTTCTTCTGCCTGCTGCTCAATCGACATATTCTTGTGAATAATACCGATTCCTCCCTGACGTGCCATGGCAATTGCCATACGGTGTTCTGTAACCGTATCCATGCCGGCGCTCATCATCGGGATGTTCAGCTTGATCTTCTTGGTCAGATGCGTAGTCAGATCTACCATGTTTGGGGTTACTTCAGAATACTGCGGAACCAGAAGCACATCATCGAAGGTAATACCATCACCAATAATTGTACCCATTTTCATTTCTTCCTTTCTTCTTAAGTCTTTTTGATTTATCACCTAATTTAACATAAAACAAAAAAGCTGTCAATCCATAAATACTTTTCTTGGTGCACGGTTGCGGATATCTTTTAACATCACTTCGTCCGGCTCGAAGATCACCATCTGCATGGCATTGTCCTTGGAGATGACGAATGCGTACGGTTTGTGGCCCTGTCCTTCGATGCCGGAGGAATAGTTGTAACGTTTGATACTCTGGTTGTTTTTGTAGGAATCAAGCTGATGGGACTGGTACGGAGCCAGGATTTCCATGTTGGAAAGCTCATAGCTTGCGGCTCTTTTTCTTCTTGACTGCGAATAGATACGGTCGATGTCCAGCTCGCCGTTGACGTACAGATACTCAAACTCTACCGAAAGCTTCGGGATAAAAATATAGTCTACGATTCCAAGTACCAGCGCAAGAAGCAGAATCAGCGGATTCATCATAATTCCTGCGGCTGCAAAAAGAACGGTAAAGAAGATCAGAACTCCTTTGATCGCCTTGTCTTTTCCTGTCTGCTGTTTTTTCACCAGCACTTCTGTGTACAGATCACTCATTTACTCCATCCTCCTCAAGATATTCGATCAGTTTTGCTACATTGTCCGCGTTCTTTGTATTGACCAACACGGTCAGATAACACGGCTCATAGTACGTAAGGCCCATATCCTGGTACTTTTTCAATTTGGAAATGTCGAGGCAGGTATCTCCCGCCTTTATCCCGTACTTCTCACACGTCGCTTCGTCAAACAGTGTGGACAGATCCAGAAAATAATCGTCTTTGCTGTAGTTGTCGTACACGGCCTGTGAACAGATCAGAACATCCATGCTCTGTGCGGCAATCACGGCTGTGAATTTCATCAGCGTGTTGTAATCCGCGTTTTCCAGGTTTTCACCGAAGCTGTAGCTTGTATCGATGCTTACCTTTTCGTACTTATCTCCGGTTCCGAGCGCTTCTTTTAGGTCCTCCTCGATCGGACTTACATCCTGCAGTCCTGCGTAATCCACTACGGCAATGCTCACGAGGTCATAATACTTCGCATTTTCATGGATATTCACAATCGTGCCGATGATGAAGATAACAGCGATGATGCCGAAAATGACAGCCTTGTAGTATTCCCAGATATAGGCCAGTTTCTCTTTAAAATTCATTTTCGACAGCTTCTCTTTTTCGAGCTGCATCTTCTCCTTCCTTGTCATGTCGGATTCATAACGACTTGCCATGTGTGTTTCTTCTCCTTTGTTGTATTTCCCCCAACATCCTACAAATCAGTATAGCATAAAACGCCGGAAGCGTCCATATACGCCGCCCGGCGAAAGCATGAAAACTTTCTGAAATTTTTTGTAACGATTCAGAGCCATGCGAAATGGAAGAAAAACTTTCCACTAAAAAACCGGCCGGCAAAGACAGGACTTCGGAACCCATGTTCCGCTACGGTCTTTGCCAGCCGGTTTTCTTATTTTGTTTTACCAGACATTTTTATCCCGGAAATTACATCATTCCCATTCCGCCGTCTGCGCCTGCCGGCATAGCCGGAGCCGGCTCTTTGATGGTGGAAACTACGGACTCGGTGGTCAGCAGGGTTGCGGAAACGCTGGTAGCGTTCTGCAGTGCGCTTCTGGTAACCTTAACCGGATCAAGGATACCAGCCTGGATCATGTCTACATACTCTTCGTTGTATGCATCAAATCCAACACCTACTTTGGACTCTTTTACTTTGTTGATCACAACAGCGCCTTCCAGACCTGCGTTTGTTACGATGTGGAACAGAGGAGCCTCGAGTGCTTTCTGTACGATTCTTGCACCGATCTTCTCGTCGCCGTCCAGGCTGTCAATCAGCTCTGCAAGCTGTGTTGTTACATGAATGTATGCAGAACCGCCGCCTGCGATGATACCCTCTTCTACGGCTGCTCTCGTTGCATTTAAAGCATCCTCCATACGGAGTTTTTCTTCTTTCATCTCGGTCTCGGTTGCTGCACCTACACGGATAACAGCTACGCCGCCTGCCATTTTTGCCAGTCTCTCCTGCAGTTTCTCTTTATCGAACTCAGAAGTGGTCTCCTCGATCTGGGATCTGATCTGGCCGATTCTTGCTGCGATGGCATCTTTTGCGCCGGCACCGTCAACGATAACGGTGTTCTCTTTCTGAACTTTAACAGATTTTGCACGTCCGAGCATTTCCAGAGTAGCGTCTTTTAATTCCAGACCAACTTCCTCGGAGATCACCTGGCCGCCGGTCAGGATTGCGATATCCTCGAGCATTGCTTTTCTTCTGTCGCCGTATCCCGGTGCTTTGACAGCTACTACGTTGAAGGTTCCGCGCAGTTTGTTGATCACGAGTGTCTGGAGAGCCTCGCCCTCTACGTCCTCAGCGATGATCAGCAGTCTTGCGCCGCTCTGTACGATCTGCTCCAGCAGCGGAAGAACTTCCTGAATGTTGGACAGTTTCTTATCGGTAATCAGGATATATGGATTGTCGAGAACGGCTTCCATTTTCTCCATATCGGTGCACATGTAAGCGGAGATATATCCACGGTCGAACTGCATACCTTCTACCAGCTCCAGCTCGTTCTGCATGGTCTTGGACTCCTCGATGGTGATAACGCCGTCTTTGGAAACTTTTTCCATAGCATCTGCTACTAACTGTCCAACAGTCTCATCGCTTGCGGAAATAGATGCAACGTTTGCGATCTGTTTCTTGCCGCTGATTGTCTGGCTCATGTTCTTGATTGCTTCTACTGCACAGTCAGTTGCTTTCTTCATACCTTTACGAAGGATGATCGGGTTCGCACCTGCTGCCAGATTCTTCATACCTGCATTGACCATAGCCTGTGCCAGTACGGTTGCTGTTGTAGTACCATCACCTGCTACATCATTTGTCTTTGTAGCTACTTCTTTTACAAGCTGTGCGCCCATATTTTCAAAAGCATCTTCCAGCTCGATCTCTTTTGCGATCGTTACACCATCGTTTGTGATCAGCGGTGCGCCGTATGATTTATCCAGAACTACGTTTCTTCCTTTTGGTCCGAGTGTTACTCTGACTGTATCTGCCAGCTGGTTTACACCGGCCTCTAAAGCTGCTCTTGCTTCTGCTCCGTATTTAATTTCCTTTGCCATTTTAAATGACCTCCTTACAATCTGTTTTTCCTTTTCCGTTTCTGCCTGCTTACTGTTCAATTACAGCAACAATATCATTCTGACGAACTACGATATATTCTTCTTCCTCAAGCTTCACTTCTGTTCCCGCATATTTAGAATAGATAACCTGATCGCCGGGTTTCACTTCCATCTTGACTTCTTTTCCGTCTACAACACCGCCCGGGCCAACTGCGATAACTTCTGCCTGCTGTGGTTTTTCCTTATTCTGTCCCGGTAATACAATACCTGACTTTGTTGTTTCCTCTGCTACAAGTTGTTTTAATACAACTCTGTCTCCAAGTGGTACTAATTTCATAAAAATTGCCTCCTTCTATTCTTCATTACAATATCATTCTTTTTCTTTTGTTAGCACTCAATTACTTCGAGTGCTAATCACTGTGATTATATTAGTTTTTTCAGAGTCAATATGCAACTTTATCCAACTCTGTTTTCCTATCTTTTTTCTAGCGTTTTTGTTATGTTTGCTCTTATTTTCTCATTTTTCCATTATTTTATAAAATAAATATAAAATAATGCAGACAGAAAGCCTGTTGTACACTATTTATTTTCTTCATTATAAGAGTCCCATATGTGCCATGGCATTCCAGATGCCATCTTCGAAAATATCGGTCGTCACATAGTCTGCGATTTCTTTCGCCGGTTCTGTCGCATTTCCCATTGCAATACCGCAGCCTGCGAACTGCAGCATATCCACATCATTGATACTGTCTCCCACTGCAATAGTATCTGCACGGTCAATTCCCAGAAGCTCACAGACACGTCTGATCCCGGATGCTTTCGTATACCCCTTTGGGACAATCTCTCCAATATTGTCATAGTGCAACAAAATCTGGAAATTCTTTTTTGCCGCTTCGATCACTTCATGCGCACGCTGCGGCGGTACCTGGATACTGACCTTACTGGCTCTGATCTTGCAGCTGTCCTTTGGTACCGGGATAAAGTGTCCGGGAATCATCGTACGGATCGCATCGATATACCAGTCATCGATCGCATTACCGATCGTATTTTCATCATAATAAATATACTCCGTCCCCTCCAGAATATACATGGTTTCTGTCCGCTGCAATACCGGGAGGATATCATCAAGCACTTCCTGCCGCATCTCTTCCGCAAAAAGCAGCTTTCCCTGATAATCCGCATACATACCGCATGCTGCCACAACTCCGTCAAATCCGATATCAAGGATCGGTGTTTTGGGTACCATGACACGGCTGCGTCCTGTACAGACAAATGCCAGATGCCCGTTTTCACGGATTTTTGCGATTGCCCGGATCGTACTCTTTGGAACATTCTTTCCCTGTTTAAATAATGTGCCGTCCACATCAAAAAATACTGCTTTTCTTTCGTTCATCTTCTTACCCACGAAAACGCCGGAGCTTTGATAAGTTCCGGCGTTTCTTCCTTTTTATTTTTCTAATCTTGCCCTGTATCCGGGTGCATTTTTGAGTTCAAACTTATTATTGAACATTTCGTATTCCGCATCCGGCAGAAGCTTTCTGATCGACTGTTCCACATTTGTTTTATAAACAATACCGCAGGCAACGGATGGAGCAATCTTCGGATCCTCGAAGCTTTCACATTTCTCCTGCATTCTCCTGCAGTACTCTTCCGCTTCTCCGTCCTCTGCCATCGGGATCAATATATTAAACAGATCACCGCCGCATCTGGCGATCACATATTCGTCTTTTGCCTCATCCTTTATAATAGAAGCAACGGTCCGGATCAGACGATCACTTTCTTCATCTCCGAATTTGTCATTGACATATTTCCAGTCATTGATATTGGCACATATAATTGCTACCGGTACAATCTCCGCACGTTCAAGCACTGTGATCCGGCTGTCAAAATAGGTACTGTTTAAAAGACCTGTAAGTGCATCCTTCTTTTCGCCATGCTTTACCTGATACTGCTCTTTTTCAAGACGTCTTTCCAGTTCATCCGCATACATGGACGTCTCAATGCTCTGGTATGTATTTTCTGCCTGTCTCGTGAGCTGGGTCACGATCGCATTAACAAAATCCTCTGCTTCTTTTGTACAGGCTTCTTCCTCTTCTGTCTCTTATACACATCTCCGAGCCCACGAGACATGCGCAGATCTCGTA
>ERZ1027256.859-NODE-859-length-10269-cov-9.270315_pt1 | contig 10269 bp, 4 predicted proteins | sample MGYA00519242_ERZ1027256 | MGnify/ENA primary metagenome ERZ1027256 (study PRJEB26926, sample SAMN06164394) | human gut metagenome | biome: ENVO:00009003; feature: ENVO:2100002; material: ENVO:00002003 | host: Homo sapiens | place: USA | collected 2012 ...
GGACGCGGCGGCGGAGTACCGCTTCATCCGCACCGTCAGCGTATACGGCACGGCGTTGCTGCCGCTGCTGGAAGCGCTGGACTGGGACGGCGACAAAGCATGGCGCAAGCGGCTGATGGCGGCGGTGCGGACGCAGGCGGCGTTCTACCCGCATTTCCTCGAACCCCGCCTTGCCCCCGGTGAGGAGTTGACGCCCACGGAGCTGCAAATTCTCCATCTGCTCTGCGCGGACAAGTCTAACACCGAGATCGCGCAGATCATGGACGTGAAGCTGTCCACAGTGAAGACCCACGTCAGCCACATCCTCGACAAGCTGGACGTGAAGCGCCGGGCGGAGGCCAAGACCGCCGCAAAGAAGCTGCGGCTCGTTCCGGATGATCTATAAATGCTATGCCTGTGCCTGAACGGGCTGGATATAAACCCCATACACATATCCTAAAGGAGGAGCTTATGAAAAAACGAGTATTGAGCCTGCTGATGGCGCTGACGCTCTGTCTGACGACGCTGCCCACGGCAGTCTTCGCCGACGTTACGGAGAACGGCGAAGGAAGCGGCGGGACGCACTACGTCGCGGAGAGCGGCGGGACGCAGTATGAAACGGTGCAGGAGATCTTGAACAATATGGAGGAAGGCGAGATCACGCTGCTCGACAGCGTCACGGAAGACCTCACCGTCTACGCCGCGACGACCATCCACATGAACGGGCACAGCATCACCGGCAATATTGATGCCACGGACAGTCTGACGCTGAACGGCGGCACGGTCGATGGTACTGTGAAGGTAGACGGCGGCACGCTCAACATGACCGCGCCCGCCGAAGCGGAAGCGGCCATTACCGGCGGGCTGAACGTGGTTTCCGGCTCTGCTTCTGTCAGCGGCGCGAAGGTCGGCGTGAAGGGCACGCTGTACTTCGATGGCCCGGATATGCTGATCTCCGGCGCAGTGAAGGCGGTCGAGCTGGATAGCGCGGCAGAGCCTGCCGCCAAAACGCTCTACGGCTCCGCCACAGTGAACGGCGATACCGCTGCGGAAGCTGGCTTTGACACCGATACCTATAAAGTAGGCGGCGAAATCGCAAAGAAGCTGACCAACAAGCCGGTGGGCAGCACCACACCCGCAGCGCCGAGCCTGACGCTGACCGAAACGAGCAAGAGCCTTACCGCGGGCAAGACCGCCGTGTTCACTGCCAATTATACCGGCACGGACACGCTGAACGCCTATGTTCAGGGCAACGCGGTCAATGGCTGCTTTACCATCAGCCAGAAGAACAACGGCGACGGCACTTATACCGTCTCCGTCAAGATCGATGAGGAAACGCCCGGTGGCACGTACACGCTGTTCGTTCACGAGGTGGGGAACACCTCCGTGCAGGCAAGCGCCACCATCACCGTCACCGGCTTGCAGGATGCAGCCGAGGTGAACGGCAAACAGTACAAGTCTCTCCCCAGGGCGCTGAATGCGGCACGGGACGGTGACACCGTCAAGCTGCTGGCCAACCATGTGACGGATGCAGACGCCCTCAATGCGCTCGGTGAAGATTTTACGTTCGAACAGTATGCTTCCATCGTACCCGTTGTCACCAAAACCCTGACGCTCGATCTGAACCACAAGACGGTCGACTACCTCGAGGTTGGATTCTCGGAGACTAACGAGGAAACGCAGAAAAAAGAAACTCTCGCGACAGGCAACCTGACTGTTACAGGCGAGGGCGCTTACGGCAGAATTTCAAATCTCATGTTCATGGCCGGCGCACTGGACATCCGGAGCGGCGAGATCGGCGGTTCAGGATGCGCGGGACTTTTCTGCGACGCGAACAGTGGCTCTGTGACCGTCAGCAACGGCACGGTGTATGGCCTCACCGTATTTGAGGGTGCTTCCGTCACCGTCAATGGCGGCTCCAAACACGCGGGTGAATGGGTTGTCGCTTCCGGCGCTGCGCTGAACATTACGGACGGCACGTTTGGCGATGTGCAGTTCACGCGCAACGGAACCATCGCCATCAGCGGCGGCACGTTCAAAAGCATTAAGAGCTACATCGCAGAAGATCTGCAGCCGCTCATGTCCCTGTTGGATACGCAGAAGGTGCACGCTTTCTACAAGGGCGACGACGTGCAGGACGGCAATGCAACGGAGCTGGCCGACGTAACCGTCAAGGAACACACCCACACCATGGTGGACAACAAGTGCGCCTGCGGCTTTTCCTGCACCCACAAGGATACAGACGGCACAAGCGCCATCGACAAAGACGGCAAATGCGCGGTCTGCGGGACGCAGTTTGCGGCTGGCATCGGCGAAACCTATTATACCGATGTGCCGTCCGCGCTGGATGCGGCAGCTGACGGTCAGACCATCACCCTGCTGGCAAACGGGACGCTGCCTTACGGCATATATGCCAGCAAGACCCTCACGCTGGATCTGAACGGACATAGCCTGAGTGGGCACAGCTTGAATGTCGGCGGCTCTACGGCCACGGGTCAGGCTCTCACTGGTAATCTGACGGTCATTGACAGCAGCGGCGGCAACGGCGCGGTGGGAGTGACCGTGCGGGACGGCGGTACACTGGTATTTGATCCGGAGAATGACAGCACCACCCTGCTCCAGCTGGAGGTTTGGGGCGGCAAAGTCGAGCTGCACCGCGGAAAGATTTTGAGAAAAGATCTGCGGCTGAATAACAGCATCACATTGGGCGATCTGCTTCCCAGAAACGCGGGACTTGCTTACTACCGTGGTGACACACAGCTCACGCTGGAGGAAGCCGCTTCCCAGACCTGCGATCTGGTGATAAAGCCGTGCGGCCACGGCGGCAGGAACGGCTTTGACGGCACCAACTGTCCCTACTGCAACGCGCCCGCGGTGGCTGAAACAGCCTTGAACAATGGCGAGGGCAGCAGACTGCTGCGGAGATTTGCCAATTTGCAGACAGCCCTTGACGCAGACAGAGACGGCGGCGCGACCCTTCAGCTGCTGGCCGACGTGACCGGCAATTACACCATCGACGGCACGCGGGACACGGGACTTGACCTGAACGGCCACTGCATCAAGGGCACGGTGACGGTCAAGGCGGCTACGGGCAGCAACACCACCACCTTGAGCAACACAAAAAACACGACCACAGCCAGCATTGATAAGGTCGTTGCCTACAAGGGTGCAAAACTCGCCGGGTCGAAATATCCCGCCGTGATCGGCGAATTGACGTTGGCCGATACCACGAAGTGGAAGGATATCCTGCAGCAGCCTACCCGCCTTGGCTTCAAGGTCATGAACGCGGACGGCACTCACCAGTGGTACGCCCCGAATGATGTCAATGGCTCGCAGTTGAACAACGTTATTATCAATAGCCTGCCCATCACCTCCAAGACCCTGAATCTGAAGGTCGATGGTAAGAACCTGACCGGCAACTCGCCGAAGGTGGAGCGGGGCACGACCGTCCAGCTCTGCGCCAGCTGCAATGCGAAGGACGTGACGGTGGAATTCTCCATCCTGAAGAAGGGCGAAACAACGCCCATCACCTTGACGAAGCCGAGCTATGCCGATAGGAAGTATACAAAAGATTACTCCTTCGATACGATCGGAGAATACACCATCTATTTCACCGCCACCAAGGACGGCTATTCGGTGACGAGCAGTCACAAACAGCTGACCGTCACCAAGGCCGCCATCCCGGCCAGCGCGATCACCGCGCCCGCGGCGAACGCGCTGACCTACAACGGCAATGAGCAGCTACTCGTCACGAAGGGCAGCGTGGACGCGAAGTACGGCGAGATGCAGTACCGTCTGGGCACGAGCGGCGGCTTCAGCACTGCCACTCCCACCGCCGCCGATGCCGGAACGTACACGGTCTATTACAAAGTCGTAGGAGCTGAGGGCTACAATGACACCGCTGCTAAGTCCATAAAAGTAACCATCGGCCCGGTGAAGATCAAAGACATCGGCAACGTCGATTCCGTCTCCAAGACCTACGACGGCAGCGCAAGCGTTACGCTTCCCAAGGCCAATCTGGCGTTCCTCGACGCTGCGGGCAACATGATTTCCCTCCCCGAGAGCGCTTATACGATCACGGACGCCCGCTTTACCACGCGGCAGGATGACTTTACCTATGAGGATTCGCCGGACGCCGGCACGAAAGAGACCATTTCCTTCACTCTGACGCTCACAGATTCCAACTACGTGTTCGAGGGCGAGGCGGCGAACGTCAGATCGGACAACTTCAATTTCACCTCCAATGATGACCGCTTCAAGATCGATCAGGCCACTGTGACCCCGGCTGAGATCACGCTGTTTGTTTACAACGACGTGGCAAAGACCTACACGCTCGATCTGGCCACGCTCCTGCCGGAGCTGACTCCGGGCTGCGACTACGGCAAAATCCAGTATCAAGGGTGTGATTACCATTTTACGGATAGCACCTACCTCGACAGTAACAACGGTATGTTCGTGTCAAACGACGGCATTCTCACTCTGCCCATCGTGGCCGCGCATTCCACAGATGTTAACAAGCAAATCGGCAAGATAACCGCCCCGGTTGTAGCCGCGAACTATCAGCAGTTCGAGCTGACCATCAAGGTCGTTATTGGCGAGAAGATCACGCCTGTAAAGTCAGATGACTTCAAAATCAGCGCGACGGGCATCACCTACCGCCAGACATTGGAAAACAGCACGCTCACAGTCAAGGGCACGATGAAGGACCCCACCGCAGGAAAAGAGGTCCCGGGCACCTTCGCGTGGCTGAATAAATACGACAGACCCATTAACACCGGCGATGTGTACTTCGATTGGACATTCACCCCGGCGGAAGGCTACGAGGAATACGCAGCCGTAACCGACAGCGTGAAAGTCCCCGTCGCCCCCAAGTCCATCGAGGGCGCAGCCATCACGCTGGAAGCTACCAGCCTCGAGTACAACGCGGCGGAGCAATCGCCGAAGATCACCGGCGTGACGCTGGAGGACTGGGATGAAACAAGAATCACCTACATTATCAAAAGCGGCGGCTCGGCCACCGATGTCAGCGACAGCATCACCCTGACCATCGAAGGTACCGGCAACTACACCGGCACGGCCACGGTCGAGTGGAAGATCACGCCAAAAACCGTGACGCCCACGATGAAAGTCGCGTCCTGCACCTACACCGGCGATGCGCTGGAACCGGCCGTGACCCTCGAGGACGGAGATGCGGTCATTCCGGAGGGAGAATACACGGTAGAGTATTCCAACAACACCAACGCCGGTACCGGCCGGGTGACCATCAAGGATGTTGAAGGCGGCAACTACATCATCGCGTCGATAAGCCGGGACTTCCCCATCGATCAAGCTGCCGCACCCACGAATATCCAACATGGCACACTGAATGTGATCAACGGCACATATCTGACGTACACCTATGACTTCGCGCAGCTGCTGCCCGCCGCGCCCCATGGAGATTACGGCACCGTGCGCTACGATTTGGGGAATCGGCAGACTGCTATTAACTTCACCGCGCATGGATATTATATCGACCCGGAGATAGCGGAATTTGAGGGGAGCAAGCTGACTTTGGTAGGTCTCTATGCGAAAGATGGAACAGCGACCGGCCAGATCGGAACCGTCAAGGTGAATGTCACCACCACTAACTACGAGAACTTTCAACTGACGCTCGTCCTCAACGCGGTAGACCGGATCACGCCCGTGGCGGATGGCAGCATCACCGCAAGCAAAATCACCTACGGCCAGACGTTGAGCGAGAGCCGGATTTCGGGCACGATGAAGGATCCCACCACCGGCGCAGCGGTTGAAGGGACGTTCGCGTGGCAGCTGCCGGACGATACGATCCTGGATGCGAGTACGCTTGGCCATGATATCGGATGGAAGTTCACCCCGAAGGATGGAAATGCCTATGCGGAAGTGACCGGCACCGCAACGGTCAAGGTCGACAAGGCCCAACAGTACGGCAAGGTCAGCATGAAATTCTACATTTACGGCGAGACGCCCAGCACGCCCAGCCTGACAGACCGGACGGGTGACGGAAGCGTGACCTACTACTATAACACCACCAATTCCAACAGCGGCGGCAAAAAGTGGGAGAACATTCAGCCGGACACGCTGAGCGCCGGAACCTGCTACTATATGTACGCAGAGCTTGGCGAGACGAAGAACTACGACTCGTTCACCACGGCGTGTAAGAAGTTTTGGGTAATGAAGGCGATACCGACCTGCACGAAACCCACCGGCCTGACAGCCAAATACGGCCAGAAACTCAGCCAGATCGCTCTGCCCAATCCGGAGGGAAATACACCCGGCACATGGCGCTGGCAAGAACCGGAGACGGTGCTGGATCAACTGGGTACCCGAAGCTTCTATGCTGATTTCAAGCCCGACAATGAGACCTATAGCGAAGTGCTCAACGTCGCCATTGACGTGACCGTCGGACCGGCGGATGGCGGCAGCCTCAAAACGGTCGAGCTGGCGCAGAAGTACACGGACACCTCGGAGCACACCTACAAACCAGACTGGTCGGGGCTTCCCGGCGGACAAACGTGGCGCTATAACAGCGAATACAGCGTCAGCACCGGCTCGAATGTCGCACTTACCAAGCAAGATTTCGCAGCGGACGGCAGTTTGCTGACCTACGCGATTTCCGGCGGCAAGGCCGGTGACAAGATCACCCTCACCCTCAAGGCGTCCTGCGACAATTATAAGGATTTCGCCATCACGCTGAACATCACCCTGACAGAAAAGGACGATCAGAAGGCGTTGACCATCACCGGCAACACTTCCGTAATCTATGGTGAAAAGCTGACGCTGACCACCAGCGGCGGCAACGGCACAGGCGCTGTGACCTACCGCATTGACACTGCGCACAGCACCGGCGAAGCGGCCATCGATCCCGAAACCGGCGTTCTGACTCCGGTCAGGGTCGGCTCTGTGAGTGTCATCGCGACTAAGGCGGGAGACAACGACTACAACGATGTCACCAGCGCTCCCTTCGTGCTCATGATCAAACCGGCCACGCCTACCGGCGAGCCGAACTACACCAAGATCACCACCGGCGGCAAGACGCTGAAGGACGCGGCGCTGACCACCGAGGGAAGCACGCTGAATCCCAATGACGGCAAGCTGGAATGGCTGGATGACAAGGGCAATGCTCTGCCCGACGATACCAGGGTCAAAGTCGACACGACCTACAAGTGGCGCTTTACGCCCACGGACACCAACTACACGACCCTGACCGGCGAGATCGAGCTGCTGCATCACAAGTCCAACGGCGGTGGCAGCAGCGGCTACAGCTACTACACCATCGAGGCAACCGCCGGGGCTGGCGGCTCTATCTCCCCCTCCGGCAGCGTCAGCGTCCGCGAGGGCAGAGATCAGACCTTCACCATCACCCCGGATAAGGGCTATGCTGTCTCCACTGTCAAGATCGACGGCAAGAGCATCGGCGCGGTAAAGTCCTACACCTTTGAGAATGTCAGCAGAACCCATACCATCGAGGTCATCTTCGTCAAGGGCACTGCCAGCGCCCGCACTGGAGACAGCAGCGATTTTCCGCTGTGGAGCGCCCTGCTGCTGGCAAGTACCCTTACGCTGGCCGGCGCTGTCCACTACAAGAGAAAACGCGCACGATAATCGCCTTATCATGCCTTAAAGGCCAACAAACAGCGCAGCTTCCGGGTATTTGCCCGGAAGCTGCGCTGTTCCCTTTATTCTGCAAGAAGCTAATCAATGACATTTTATGGTAGACGGTTGCAACGGCTTCATCATGCTGGACAAGAACGACAGTCCGAAGGTCGCTTTGCACATCGAGAATGAAAGGCGCTGGGCAAAGAAGTATCAAAAGCTGCATCCGGACAAGCCTCTGCCGCACATCACGCCTTATGTGTTCCGGCATACCTGCTGCACGAACATGAATTTTATCCTTTTGGGAATTGCGGAATTTATGTTGGCGGGTATATTGGCCGCGGGAACATTTGCTCTGGCATTGGGGTCAAAAGACACAGAAGAGTTTGTTGATAAGACAATCTCCAATCGTTATGAGAAACATGTAAATTCGATTTATCGGACGGACGGGATGCAGGAAACGACATAAGAATAATGTGAAAGGAGTTGGCCTTATAACGAGGCTGCCTGTTTTCTTTTGTGCCTGCCGCAGCCAGTTCCATGTGGGGTTCAGTGGTGTGAGACGGAGAATTTGAAGCAGGAGACGGGGCAGCGCACAACGGCGCAGAGAACATGGCGGGAGGAGCGGGCGCTGGCAGATCGGTTTATTTGTGAAACGGCGGCACTTGTCCGCGTTTGTGAGGTGCTCAGCGGACCCCAACCAAATTTTTTTAATTCCAAATGCAATAAAACGCCCTTTCCGCGCATTACACGGATGACAGGAGAAAAAAGCCCATGCTCAGTATGCTGATGACAACCGAATATGCGCCGGCGGAGGATCGACACGAGCTGCAGCAGTTGTTGCTCCACATTGCCGGCGGGGAGCGTGACGCGCTGGCGGCGCTGTATCAGCGCACGCGGACGGCGGTGTACGGCCTTGCGCTTTCCTACCTCAAAAACGCGCAGGATGCGCAGGATCTCACACAGGACGTCTATGTGCAGGTGCGGAACTGCGCGGCGCAGTACCGTCCCATCGGCTCGCCCATGGGTTGGCTGCTGACTGTGTGCCGCAGCCTGTGCCTGATGCGCCTGCGGCGGGAGGAACGCCATGCCGCCCTTAGCGAGGAGGAATGGGACGCCATTCCCGTGCGGGAGTGCGGACTGGACGCCGATGAGCGCGCACTGCTGCAGGGTGCGTTGGCTGTGCTTGGCGAGGAGGAGCGACGCATTGTGCTGCTCCACGCGGTCACGGGCATGAAGCACCGGGAGATCGCGGCGCTGCTGGAGCTGCCGCTTCCCACTGTCCTGTCGAAATATCACAGAGCATTGAAAAAGATGCGCAGCTGTCTGGAAGGAGATGACGCCCGATGACCAATGAGAAACTGGAGCAGAGGCTGGCTGCGGCGCTTGAAAAGACTGCGCCGGACGATGTGAGCGGCGTTCTCTCCCGCTGTGAAGCGCGGAAAGGAACGGTAATTCCCATGACAACAAAGAAAACGGTAAATCGAAAATGGACAACGCTTGTGGCCGCCTGCCTTGCGGTGATGCTGCTGTGCGGCGGAGGCGTGTTCTATCAGCAGGCGCATGCGGTGGCGTCCGTGGTGTCGCTGGATGTGAACCCCAGCATTGAACTGAAGGTCAGCAGGAACGAAAAGGTACTGGCCTGCGTGCCGCTCAACGAGGATGCAAAAGCCATCCTGGCGGATATGAGTAATGGGGCTGACCTCAAGGGCGCAAAGCTGGATGTGGCGGTGAACGCCATCGTGGGCAGTCTCGTGCGAAACGGCTATCTCGACAGTATTTCCTCCGCCATCATGATCTCGGTGGAGGACAAGGATGCAGCCCGTGCGGAAAAGCTCCAGCGTGAGCTGACCAGCGCCGTGGACGGCGTGCTGCAGACCAGCGAAGCGAAGGCCGCCGTCCTGACGCAGACGCTGACGCAGGACGCGGCGCGGGAGCAGCAGGCTCGGGAAAACAACATTTCCACCGGCAAGGCGGCGCTGGTGAACCGCGTCCTCACCATCAACCCGTCACTGAAGTTTGACGCGCTGGCGAAGCTCTCGGTGGAGGAGCTGAAGGACCTTGCGGAAGCGGGCGCGCCCGCCATGCCCATCGGCAAGGATGCCGCCGCTTACGCTGCGGAGCAGTATGCCGGGACAGCGGCGTTGGACTCCGTCACAGCGGAGGTCGATTCCGAACTGGACGAATCCCCCGCACACTACGAGGTGGAGCTGCACACGGCATGGGGTGAGTTTGAGTACCTGGTGGACGCCTACACGGGGAAAGTGCTCAGCGGGCAGAAGGACTTGCTGGCCACAGCTCCCGCAGGGGATGAGGCGGCAAAGCCCACTGCACCGTCCGGCGGCGCGGATATCGGTCATGCCAAGGCGAAGTCCATTGCCCTGAACCACGCGGGCGTGAGTGAAAATGAAGCGTATGACATGGAGATCGAACTGGACGATGAGGACGGCACGCTCGTCTATGAGGTCGAGTTCAAATCCGGCGGCATGGAATACAGCTACGAGATCAACGCCGCCACCGGCGCGATTCTCACGCACGAGACAGAGATAGATGATTGATGCGAAAGCTGAAGGTATGCGGTGCAGGCGTACTTGCGGGGCAGAGTAATATTTAGAAGCGCAGAAAATACCATCAGTTAACAAGGGCAGACACGCCTGTCACCGCGCCTTTTCGGCGATT
>ERZ1027256.879-NODE-879-length-9989-cov-6.089591_pt1 | contig 9989 bp, 9 predicted proteins | sample MGYA00519242_ERZ1027256 | MGnify/ENA primary metagenome ERZ1027256 (study PRJEB26926, sample SAMN06164394) | human gut metagenome | biome: ENVO:00009003; feature: ENVO:2100002; material: ENVO:00002003 | host: Homo sapiens | place: USA | collected 2012 ...
GATCTACACTATCCTCTTCGTCGGCAGCGTCAGATGTGTATAAGAGACAGGCGCAAGGCAGACCTGATAGTCTGCATGACCGATGAGCAGTATGAGACGCTCAACCGCATGATTCCCGACGAGAGACTCTGTGTGCTCGCCGGCGGAGTTGACGACCCCTACGGATGCGATATCGAAGTCTACCGCGAGTGTGCGAAGAAGATAAACGGCGCGCTGCCGGAGCTTTATGAAAAGATAAAGAGCGGGAGCTGATCGGTATTTTTGAAGTTGAAACGGTCCCGATGACGGAAGAATATATAGGCGGCGTCGTGTCGCTCGAGCGCGAATGTTTTTCGCATCCGTGGAGCGAGAAGTCGCTTCGGGAAGAGCTTGATAACGATCAGGCTCATTTTCTCTGCGCGGTTGCCGACGGATGCGTCGCCGGATATATCGGCGTGCAGGAGATAGTGGGCGAGGCGTATATAACCAATGTTGCCGTGTCCGAAAAATTCCGCCGCCGCGGGATAGCGGAAAAGCTGCTCGAAGAGGCGGAGCGCGGCGCAACAAAACGCGGCTGCGTGCTGATAACGCTCGAAGTCAGGGCTTCAAACGCCCCGGCGAAGGCGCTCTATAAAAAACGCGGCTTCAAAGAAGTCGGAACAAGAAAAAATTTTTATTCCGATCCGCGCGAGGATGCGGAGATAATGACAAAGTTTTTTGACAGATGAGGGTGAGCGAAATGAAGATACTTGCAATCGAATCCTCCTGCGACGAGACCGCTGCGGCGGTCGTCGAGGACGGCAGACGCGTTATTTCAAGCGTCATAGCGTCGCAGGTAAAGGAACATATACTCTACGGCGGAGTCGTGCCGGAGATAGCGTCAAGGCGCCATGCGGAGGCGATATCCGGCGTTGTCGGCGAGGCGCTCGAAAGGGCGGAGATGAATGTCGGTGACGTTGACGCGATAGCCGTGACCTATGCACCCGGGCTTATCGGCGCGCTGTTAGTCGGCGTGAATTTTGCAAAGGGACTCGCGTTTTCTGCGAACAAACCGCTCGTGCCCGTGCATCATCTGCGCTCGCATATTGCGGCGAACTATATAACTCACCCCGACCTTGAGCCGCCGTTTCTCGCGCTCGTCGTCTCAGGCGGTCACAGCCACATAATCGAGGTGCGCGACTACACGGATTTTCATATCATCGGCAGAACGCGCGACGACGCGGCAGGCGAGGCGATGGACAAGGCGGCGCGCGCCATGGGGCTCGATTATCCCGGCGGCGTGAACCTCGACAGAGTGTCGAAGGACGGCGACCCGAAGAGCTACAAGCTTCCGCGTCCGCATGTTGACGGGAGCGAATATGATTTCAGCTTCTCCGGACTCAAGACTGCTGCCGTCAATATTATCCACAACGCAAAGCAAAAGGGCGAGGAGATAAGCGTGCCCGATCTCGGCGCGTCGTATATCGAGGCGGTCGTAAGATGCCTGCGCGAAAACACGGAAAAGGCGGCGCTGAACTTCGGTTTCAACAAGATAGTTCTGGCGGGCGGCGTGTCCGCAAACTCGCGCCTGAGAGCGGAAATGACTGATATCTGCAAGGCTCATTCATGGTCGCTGTTCATGCCCGAGCTGTCGCTTTGCGGCGACAATGCGGCAATGGTCGGCGCCCAGGGCTACTATGAATTCAAGGCTGGAAACATCGCCCCGCTTACCCTCAATGCACGAGCTTCGATGCCTATTGATGAAATTGATAAATTTTTATCAAAAAAGGTCTGAAAGTTAACAGTTTCGTCATTGAAAAACCGAGTTTATTGGGGTATAATACATACTGGGTAAAGATGGTACCTTTCTTAATAGATTAGACGAAAGGAGTCAAATATCATGAAACATTTGACACAGAACAAGACAGTGATCGACTGGATCGAAGAGAAGATAGCTCTTGTATCTCCCGATGAAGTCATGTGGATCGACGGCAGCGAGGAGCAGCTTGACGCTCTGCGCGCCAAGGCATGCGAGACCGGCGAGATGACCAAGCTCAACGAGGATCTCCTCCCCGGATGCCTGCTTCACAGAACCAAGCCCAACGATGTTGCGCGTGTTGAGAACCGCACATTCATCTGCGCCGAGAGCGCGGATCAGGCAGGTCCGACCAACAACTGGATGGATCCCTCCGAGGCTTATAAGATGCTCTATGATATAGCCAGAGACAGCTATAAGGGCAGAACAATGTATATTATCCCTTATTCGATGGGTCCTGTCGGCTCTCCGTTCTCAAAGATCGGCATTGAGCTGACCGACTCCATCTATGTCGTTCTCAACATGGCTATCATGACGAGAGTCGGCAAGAAGGTTATGGATACTCTGGGCGACAGCAACGACTGGGTTCGCGGACTGCACTGCAGCTGCGACATCGACCCCGAGAAGCGTTATATCTGCCAGTTCCCGCAGGATAACACAATCATCTCCGTCAACTCCGCTTACGGCGGAAACGTCCTCCTCGGCAAGAAGTGCTTTGCTCTTCGTATAGCCTCTTATCAGGGCTGGAAAGAGGGCTGGCAGGCTGAGCATATGCTTATCCTCGGCCTCGAGAATCCGAAGGGCGAAGTCAAATATATCTGCGCGGCATTCCCGTCCGCCTGCGGCAAGACCAACCTTGCCATGCTTATCCCGCCCGAGGGATACAGAAACAAGGGCTACAAGATCTGGTGCGTCGGCGACGATATCTCCTGGATCAGAAAGGGTCCCGACGGCAGACTTTATGCTATCAACCCCGAGAACGGTTTCTTCGGCGTTGCCCCCGGCACGAACGAGAAGTCCAATCCCAACGCGCTTGCCGCGACAAGAAAGAATACCATTTTCACAAACGTTGCGCTTAACCTTGACAACAACACCGTCTGGTGGGAAGGTCTCGACAAGAATCCGCCCGAGAACGCCATCGACTGGCAGGGCAGACCGTGGAACGGTAAGACGAGCGAGGAAAAGGGCGCTCATCCGAACAGCCGCTTCACCGCTCCCGCTGTCAACTGCCCGTGCATCAGCTCCGAGTTTGAGAATCCGGCAGGCGTTCCGATCTCCGCTATCGTCTTCGGCGGCAGAAGAGCTAAGCTCGCTCCGCTGGTCTATCAGTCAAGAAGCTGGAATCACGGCGTGTTCGTCGGCTCGATAATGGCTTCCGAGACCACCGCAGCAGCAGCCGGCGCAGTCGGCGTTGTCCGCCGCGATCCTATGGCTATGCTTCCGTTCTGCGGCTACAACATGGCTGATTACTGGCAGCACTGGATTGACATCGGCGCAGGCCTCGACGAGGATAAGGCTCCGAAGATTTTCAACGTCAACTGGTTCCGTAAGGACGACGACGGCAACTTCCTGTGGCCCGGCTTCGGCGACAACATGCGCGTGCTTGAGTGGATCATCAAGCGCTGCGAGGGCAAGGTCGACGCAGAGGAGACCGCTATCGGCTTCGTGCCCAAGGCTGAGGACATCAACCTTGAGGGCATCGAGGACGAGGTCAGCGAGGATCAGCTCAAGGAGATCCTGAGTGTTGACAACTCCCTTTGGGAGGATGAGGCAAAGGGCATCGAGGAGTTCTACGCTAAGTTCGGCGACAGACTTCCCAAGGCTCTGAGCGACGAGCTCAACACCCTCAAGGCTAATCTTGAGAAATAATTAAATAAAATTGCGGCAGACAGGTGTGCTTGTCTGCCGCTTTTTTATTGGTTTGTCATATCGGCGCAGGCAGAGCGCAAAAAACAACAGCCGTGATTCTCAACGAACCACGGCTGCTGATATTTAATTTTGCTTACAGTGTCTCAAATCTCTTTACGCCCTTGCGCTTGAGCCTTGCGAAGGATATCGCGGTTATTATCGCTATTACTGCCGTCGCGATCATCAGCGCGAACACATTCGGCAGCACCTGCACCGCGAGCAGATAGACCGCGACGAGCACGATGATATACGCCCAGCCGAGGCACATTGCAAGCATGATGCCGAGACTCTGCTTGACCGCTCCGCTCTCACTGCTCCAGGTGAGGTTGGGCATCCTGATATTTACTCTGAGCCCCGAAACGGCGCATAGGAGCGTGAATATCTGCGGCAGGATAATCATGACCACCGCCGTGAGAAGCTCCGGCTTGAGGGCAATACAGAAGCATATGCTGCATATCAGTGCGGGGACGGCGGTGAAGAGCATATGGAGCTTCAGCTTTGCCCCGAGAATCTGCCACGAGGTGACGGGGAGCGAGCGGGCTATCCAGAGACTCTTGCCCTCGAGGGATATCGCGGGCGCGGTGAGTATATTCATGGAAGAGAGCAGGCATAAAAGTAAGCACGCGAAGGTCGGGGCATATTCCAGCAAATCCTCATCCATTCGGGTGACAACGCCGATAAACCAGTCGCTTTTTATCAGCGAGAAAACAGCGACGGCTATCATAAACAGCGCCCCGAGCGAGCAGTTGAGCATATAAGACGGGCTCGAGAGGAAGTGGTTTATCTCGCGGCGCAGAAGCGCGCGGTCGGTGCCCTGCTGCTTGACCGTCTTCTCTTTGTAGACTGTCTTTGCGGTCTTTCCGCTGCTCGTGACGAGCTTTAAGAATGTGCGCGACATTATGAGCCACGTCGCGGCGAGCAGAGCGAGAATGATGAGTGAAATTATAATTGTCGGCAGAACATCGCCCGCGAACGCCTTGCCGAAAATATAGAGCAGATAGGCGGACGTGCGCACCTTTGCGGCAACAGCCGCGCTATTTGCGACGATGCCGGTGATTATCTCGTTCGCTCTGAAGTAGACATAGTAGTAGCCGCCGAGAAACGCTATTGAAACTATAACTGTTATAATGCTCTTGTTTTTTAATTTAACTGCGATTTTTGCAACGACCCAGCCGAGTATGCACGACAGTATAAGCACGAGAACAGTCACCATAACGGCCATTATAACGGCGGTTATGCCGGATATTCCGGGATGCGCGGTTATGAAATACACGCCGACGGCGGGGATTACCACAACTCCGGAATACATCAGCCCCATGAGATAGACTCCGATGAGGCGCGCCGCCATGATATCGCGCACTGGAATGGGCATCGAGAGCAGAAGGTCGTTGTCCTTTGCGTCATAGAGGCTCGAATATGTGTTGAACACGCTGCCGAAAACGCCGAAAAGCGCAGCGGTAGCGCCCATAATAGCAAAATAGAGCCAGCTCATGCCGTAGGTTATCAGCGGGCGCATCGAATATGACATATAGCAGAACATTCCGCCGATGGCAAAAATCATGAGCAATATGAACAGCACTATCGAGAACGTCGCCGAGCGTGCAGACTTGCCTTTGCCCGTCTTGCGGTCAACGAAGAAACTTTTATTGAGTTCGAGAAGCTGTTTCTTTATCAGTGTTTTCAGCATTCTTCTCCCTCCAGTTCGAGGAACACGTTCTCAAGGCTGGAGTCGCCCTTGACCTCTTCCATTGTGCCGGAGCGGATGAGCTTTCCGCTTTTTATTATCGCGACCTTGTCGCAGAGCTTTTCGGCAACTTCGAGCACATGGGTCGAGAAGAATATTGCGCCGCCGGAGTTGCAGACCTCGCGCATCATGCCTTTTAACAGATGCGATGCGGCGGGATCGAGACCGACGAAGGGCTCGTCCATGATGATTAACTTGGGCTCATGGATCCATGCGGAGATTATCGCGAGCTTCTGCTTCATGCCGTGGGAATACGCTGAGATGGGCTGCGCGAGGTCGGCGGTCAGCCCGAACATATCGGCATATTTATGTATGCGCTCGCGGCGGTCGTCGGCGCTGACGCCGAAAATATCCGCGATGAAGTTCAGATATTTTATTCCCGTCATGTATTCGTAGAGGTCGGGGTTATCGGGAATATAGGCTATGATTTTTTTGCAGGCGAGCGGGTCATCTTTTATCGAGATGCCATTTATCGTTATCTCGCCCTCGTCGAACTGCAAAATGCCGACAACGGATTTTAGCGTTGTGGTCTTGCCCGCGCCGTTGTGGCCGATGAAGCCGTATATCTCGCCGGGCGCGATATGCAGCGTCAGGTCGTCAACAGCCTTTTTCTCGCCGTAGGTTTTGGTCAGGTTTTTGATGTTAAGCATAATGTCTCCTTTTCGTCCGCCGGGGCGGACAGATATCTTTTCCCTTTTCTATATTAGTATATTTTACGCTGCCGGTCAATCCGGCGGTGTTTTATTTTACGAACTCTTCACAAATCGCCGCGAATTTCTTTTCGCTCGGTATCTCGTGCGTTATGAACTTTCCGTTATAGAACAGCGAAAATGCGGTGTAGGCGCAGGGCGCGTTTTGAGCCTGCTCGCGCGATGAGATATGCACGGCGCTCAGCGTAAGATTCATATTATTTGCTATATTCTCAATTATCGGAACATATTTCGCCGTAAACGGGCACTGGCTTGTATAAAATATCTCGAATCCGCTGCCGTCAGTCTGAGCGCCTTTTGCCTGCTCGCGAAAGCGCGGAGCGGGCGCGGATGGGTTAAACGGCAGATACATCAGCTCGAAATACGGCTCTGCCGAATCGGCTTTTATGAAGCCTTTATATTTCAGATACTTCGGGTCGGCGAGAAAACCGCGCTTCTTCGCCGACGAGAGTATGCAAAGCCCCGATTTGCCCTTTTCGCGGCTGTCGCGGATACATTCGTTGAGCAGGTCGTTTGAATATCCGTGCCCCTTGAAAGAGCCGGAGACCCAGAGACAGTCGATGAACATATAGCCGGGCGCGTCTATCGGAGCCCATGCGTTTTCGGCGGGGATATATTCAATAAAACACTTCCCGCGCGCGTCGGCTTTTAAAAATACCAGACCCTCGCCGAGCCTTTCGGCGAGCCACTGCTTTTTTGCAATGACCTGCGGGCCCTTGGCGTTTGATATGGCGCAGCATATGTGCTCGCTTTCGAGATTTTCGGGTGACAGGCGAATGTAGTCCATGGCGTCCTCCAATAACAATTACAAAACACTTGTTTTATAACAGATGTTATAATTATATCACACTTTTTGCCGATGTCAACAATGCAGATTAAAAATGATATTTGTCGAATTGGGCTTTATATTTTCGCCCTGAGCCGCCATTTTACGCCGAATAAAAAATAACCGCTGCGAACTTTCAAATGAAAGATACTGCGGCGGTTATTCGGCTGTTTTTCATTCCTGATGCAATTCGTCCTCAGCCCATTTGATCGGGTTGTCGTCAATATATTGCCATTTGATTTGATAATCGTATTCGTCACGGATTATATGGTTATAAAAACCTTTTTGCCAAATTGATTTTTTGACTTGCTTAGTTACGGAACCTTTGAACTGTTGTGTTATGCGGCTGGCCGTAGTGGCGACCTGCGGTCGCCTATTATCTTTATCAATACGGATAATCATGTGTACATGGTTAGGCATAATTACATAATTGTCAACGAATATATTTTCATAAACCGTGTTAAGTTTTTGTATCTCGTTTTCAACAACTGTTCCGGTCTCCGACAGGCGACCGCAGGTCGCCCCTACGGCAATGCGTGACAATATTGGCTTTCTGTCATCTATGCAAATTGTGATAAAATATGCTCCGTTTTGCGAATAGTCGTAATCTTTCAGCCTGTTAGGCTTTCTTCTCCATTGTTCCATGGCATATATTTCACTGCGCAAACTGGCTGTTGTAGAGCTTCGTATAGAATCCGTTCTTCGCGAGCAGCTCTTCGTGCGTGCCCTGCTCGGCGACCTTGCCGTCTTTCATGACGAGAATGCAGTCGGCGTGGCGGATGGTCGAGAGTCTGTGCGCCACGACGAACGAGGTGCGCCCCTGCATGAGTGTATTGAACGCATCCTGAACTTTCAGTTCAGTTCTGGTGTCTATCGATGAAGTTGCCTCGTCGAGGATGAGCATCGGCGGCTTCATGAGCATGACGCGCGCGATGCAGAGCAGCTGTCTTTCGCCCTCGGAGAGTCCGTCGTCGTCGCCGATGACGGTGTCGTAGCCGTTTTTGAGGCGCTTTATAAAGCTGTGAGCGCGTGCTGCCTTGGCGGCGGCGATTATCTCTTCGTCCGTGGCATCGGGCTTGCCGAACGCTATATTCTCGCGGACTGTGCCGTTCTTTATCCAGGTGTCCTGGAGCACCATGCCGAAATGGTGCCTGAGGCTGTGACGTGTGATGTCGTTTATATTCTCGCCGTCAACCTTTATGCTTCCGCCGTCAACGTCGTAGAAGCGGAGCAGGAGATTGATAAGCGTAGTCTTGCCGCATCCTGTCGGACCGACAACGGCTATTGTCTTGCCGGACGGGGCGAAGAAATCGAAGCCGTCGATGAGCTTTTTGCTCTTGTCATATGAGAAGCGGACATTATCGAACTCCACGCTTCCCTCGGGATCGCTGAGCGCCGAGCAATTTTCGTCCGACTCCTCGGGCTTTTCGTCTATGAGCTCGAATATTCTTGCCGCGCAGGCGAGGGCATTCTGAAGCTCTGTCACGACGCCGGAAATCTCGTTGAACGGCTTTGTGTACTGGTTCGAGTAGGCGAGGAAGCTGACGAATCCGCCGACGGTCACCATGCCGCCGATGGCGAATATTCCGCCCATGAGCCCGACTACGGCGTAGATAAGATTGTTGATAAATCTGGTGGTTGGGTTTGTAAGCGACGAGAAGAATATGGATTTGAGCGAATATTTGCGCAGCTTTTCATTGCTCTCGTCGAATCTTTCAACCGCTCTGTCTTCATATGAAAACGCCTGAACGGTCTTTTGATTCTGTATCATTTCGTTGATGAGCGCGGTCTGCTCGCCGCGGGTCTCGGACTGCTTTTTGAACATCGAATAAGTACGGCGTGCTATAAAACGTGCCGTGAACAGCGATATCGGGGTCAGCACCACGACCGCGAGAGTGATGAGCGGCGATATAGTGAGCATGAAAACGAGCGTCACGGCTATCGTGACAACGCCCGTGAACAGCTGGGAGAAGCCGAGAATCAGTCCGTCGGCAAACTGCTCCGCGTCCGCCGTTATGCGGCTGACAATATCGCCGTAGGGGTGGGAGTCGGCGAACGCCACAGGCAGGGTCTGCATATGCGAAAACGCCTTTGAGCGTATATCGCGCACGGTGTTATAGGCTATGCGGTTGTTGATGATGTTCATTACCCACTGGAGCACTCCGCCGACTATGGCGCAGATTAGAATGCCGAAAAGGCACTTTTTTATGACTTCAAAATCAACGTTGCCGTGCAGCTTTATTCCGTCTATCGCGCGTCCGGCGAGGACGGGGATATAGAGCGAGAGAATGACGCTTGCAACGGAGAGGATGAGCGAAAGGAACAGCAGAAGCTTCGAGCGGCCGATGACCGCGATAACTCGCTTGAAAACGGTTTTGTTCTTCACGGTTACGCATCCTCCTTTTCAAGCTGGGAATCGAAAATTTCTTTGTAGACTTCGCACGAGCGCAGAAGCTCGTCGTTCGTGCCCATGCCGACTATCTCGCCCTCGTCTAGGACTACTATGGTATCGGCGTTTCTTATCGCCGCAACGCGCTGTGACACAGTGATGACAGTCGGGGCAAAGTCGGTGTTTCTCAGCGCCTTGTTCAGCGCCGCGCCGGTGGCGTAGTCGAGCGCGCTCGCCGCATCGTCGAGGATGAGCACCTCTGGTTTTCTGACGAGGGCGCGGGCTATAGTCATTCTTTGGCGCTGACCGCCCGAGAGATTTTTGCCCTCCTGTTCGAGGACGAAGTCGAGCTGTCCGCTCTTGTCCTCTATCATCTGCTTTGCCTGCGCCGTTTCGAGCGCCTGCCAGATTTCTTCGTCTGTGGCGTCCTGCTTGCCGAAGCGGATATTGTCCCTGACAGTGCCGGCGAACAGGGCTTTTTTCTGCGAGACGACGCCTATTTTCGAGCGAAGAGCCTTTGTGTCGTAGTCGCGCACGTCAACGCCGTCAACGAGCACGCATCCGCCGGTGACATCGTAGAATCGCGGAATAAGATTGACGAGCGAGGTTTTGCCCTGTCTCTTATACACATCTCCGAG
>ERZ1027256.885-NODE-885-length-9946-cov-6.365787_pt1 | contig 9946 bp, 11 predicted proteins | sample MGYA00519242_ERZ1027256 | MGnify/ENA primary metagenome ERZ1027256 (study PRJEB26926, sample SAMN06164394) | human gut metagenome | biome: ENVO:00009003; feature: ENVO:2100002; material: ENVO:00002003 | host: Homo sapiens | place: USA | collected 2012 ...
ATCCTACATTAGGGGGTGTTTTGTCTATTGTCCGATTTTACTGGTTCGGTTCAATTGCCTGACGGAGGGTTTTGTTGTTGAAAATATTTATCTGAGTATTCTGCCGACTGCGTCTATCTCGTCCGAAGTAAGACCTGCGGAGAGGAAATAGTCCTCGACCGAGCCGTAACGGCGCGAAAGATATTCAAACACGGCGGTTATATTCTCCGACGGGGAGCCGAGATGCGCCATGTCGCTCTCATGGACAAGCCCCGTTTTTCTCTCCATCTCGCGGCGGTAAAACGGTTCGAGATAGGTCGAGGAGATGCGGTAATCCGCAACGATATCCTCAAAATATACGCCTGTTAAATGCAGTATCAGCGCGGCGGTTATGCCGGTTCTGTCCTTGCCGAGGAAGCAGTGGAACATCGACGGGGCGTCTACGCGCGACAGCGCGGAGAACAGGCGTGCATAGTTGCCCTTACACTCGTTGAGGCTCGTGACATACACCTCCGGCATCGACATCTCCATATGCGGCGAAGCGGGGTTTATTTCGAGCAGGGAGAAATGATAGTAATTCACTCCCGGATAATCGGCAAACTCCGACGGCATGGATATCGCCTCGGAATCGCCGCGCAGGTCGAAAACATTCTTTATCCCGTATTCGCGGAAAAACTCCATATCATTCGGCGTGGACGCGCGCGGTCTGCCGCAGCGCAGCAGCCTGCCGTATTTCGTGAAGCCGCCGCCCTTTATCGGATATCCTCCGAGGTCGCGGCAGTTCTGTATGTTTTCAAGAGGCATATGTCTGAAGCTTTCCATAGTCCGCCCTCCTCATAGATTCTATATCTATTTTAATGCATTTTCACATAATTTTCAACCGTGAAAACGCAGAAACGGACCGAAAAGCCTCAATTATTTTTCCCATTATATATTATTGTGAAAATAACACAGCGTCGTCGTCTGCGAATCGAAGAAGTAGACATTGTAACTGTCGTACTTTGAATAGACACCATCGCCTATCGCCTCTCCATCGCGGTCGCTGATATAGAGATAATCGCTCTCATCGATATCGGCGCGCGAAAAATGATAGTTCACAACAAGCGCGTTGTCGTCATCGCCCTCGCGCGTGACATTGACCCAGTTCTCGAAATTGTCGATATATCCGAGCAGTTCATTCTTGCTCTCGGCGGTCACAGGCTTGAAATATTCGCTCTCCCCAGGGCTTCGCGCCGGGGAAAGTATAGATTCCGTAGTCAGTCGAATCACCGAAGCCGCTGACGCTGTATCTCTGCACCGACATCGCCTTTCCGAGCGAGGCTATGACGGGATCCTTGCTCTTGAATGTGCATGCAGAGAGCGAAAGCACAAGCAGGCACATTGCCGCTATAATATAAGCTATTTTTCGCGTTCTCATTTTTCTTCGCTCTCCCCCGGGACATATTCGAGCAGATCGCCCGGCCGGCAGTCGAGGATCTCGCAGAGGGAATCGAGAGTCGAGAATCTGAAAGCCTTTGCCTTGTAGTTCTTGAAATTTGAGACATTCGCCATCGTCATGCCCAATCTGTCGGCAAGCTCGGTGAGCGATATTTTTCTTTTTTCCATCATAACATCCGGATTTATAACTATCATGCCGTCACCCCGCCGTCAAAATATCCCGTCGTTTTCTTCTTTAATGACCGCCGCGCGCTTGAACACGCCGCCCATCGCGAACGCGAGGACTCCCGCGACGACGCGCCGCAGTACACAGTTTGCGGCTCTCAGTAGGCAGCTCGGCACATTCGCACGTAAACTCGCTTCGTTCAAACAATACGGGCTCGTGCGTCTTGCTTCGCAAGCCGTTCAGCCCTCTCAATCGACTTATCGAGCACTGCGGCGCGGCTATTGAAAGTTTGATTATAAAAATCGGCTGAGCTACTTGCTTCTACTTTGCTATGGCTCGAACGATAGACAAACCTCAATTTATCAATCTGTTCAATCATATCACGCAGCTTCAATATATTAAAAAGTCCCGGCAGGCATTGCTGTCGGGACTGAAGCTGTTCTATAAACACTCGCCGTTTGGTTCGGGGAGCGTTTTTATAAATTGAAATTACAGGAATCTTACAAGTATTCCCGAGAGCAGGACGGAGACTATAGTCACGCAGACGAAGCCCGCGACGAGCATCTTGGGCATGATCTCGGCGGTGATGTTGTCTCTCTCGTCGCCCTCTTCGGTGTTTATGTTGATAGCCTCGGTGGTTATCAGCATATTGATCGGGAATCCGGAAAAGGCATTGAGGACTATCGCATAGCACATGAAGAACGACTGCTTGAATATCTTGCTTGCAAGCAGAGCCATAAGACCCATTGCGACGGTCGCGAAAGCGACAAGCGCGGCGGCGATGCCGACAACGGACGCGATGCCGTCTGTACCGGAGCTTGCGAGAGTCTTGAACAGACCCATCATCAGCGCAGTCATAATGAAGCCGTAGGAGCTCGCCTCATGGAGGGCATCGGTCTCAACGAGCTTGAGCTCGTGAGCGGCGAAGCCGAGCAGCAGGCAAACAACATACATCGGGATATAGCCCTTTGTGGCATAGTCGATCCAGTAAGCCGCAAGAGTGATAAGCGCGAGCTTGAGCAGTATAATAGTGGTGCTTGTGGCTCTCTTCTTCTCGTCCTTCTTGTCTTCAGAAGCGGCTGTTGTCGCTTTGAACTCGCCGTTTCTGTAGAGCTTCGTGAGTCTCTTTGTCTCCTTCTTCAGGCAGAACGAGGTCAGCGGGTAGCCGACAAGTCCCTGGAGGGAGAGGCAGACTATCGCGACAAGGGCGGCGGAGGTCTTGCCTGCTTCTGTCGCGGCGCTCGACATCATCGCGGTCGCTATTGCGCCGCCGGCGAGCGGAGGAGCCGCGGCAATCGCGTTATCAAAGCCGAAGAGTGCGGTTCCGAGCGTCAGGCATATTATCGCTATAGAAGCGACACCCATGAGCGAAATTATGACGGTCTTCCACTGCGCCGCCATCTCTTTTCGGCTTATAAGCGTGCCGAGATGGGTGACGAGCAGACCGCAGGCGACTTTGAACAGCGCATCAGACACGCCCGCGTCGTCTATAATGGTCTTCGGGAAAAGCCCGGTCGAAAAGCCGACGAGCATAAGTATCATGATGACAAGCACTGACGGTACCCAGCCCTTTGTCACCTTTGCCAGTATCTCCGAGATGGCGAACACCAGCAGCAGCGCGGTGAACGCGCCGAAAGTTGAAACGATTATCGGACTCATTTTACATCTTTCCCCTCATTAAAAAACGGTATTGCTATTAAAGGAACTTATCAAGCTCGCGCTCAACGTTCTCGTACTTCTTGACCTTGGGCTCGCGGATAAGGTGTCCCCTCGCCATGACCATCTTCACGTTGCGAAGAGTCTTGAGATCGTCGATCGGGTTCGCGTCGGTGACGATAAGATCGGCGCACTTGCCGGGCTCGACGGTGCCGGTGATATTATCAATATGCGCTATCTCCGCGTTTCTCTTCGTTGCGGTGTAGAGTGCGAATTTATTTGACACGCCGCAGTACTTGTGGAAATAGACAAGCTCTCTCCACATATCGTAGTGAGTGATGAACGGGCAGCCGGTGTCGGTTCCGAGTCCGACGGGTATACCGTTTGCAAGGCACTTCTTGGAGCAGTCGATTATGCCCTCAAAGACGACCTCGCCGTTGAACTGCGAAAGCTCGGTTGCGTGGCTGACGGAGCGGTCAAACAGCGCATAGGGAAGCGCAGGAGAAAGGGTCGTTATGAGCGCCGCGTGCTTCTCTTTGAAGAGCGAGATTATTTTGTCATCCGCCTTTGCGCCGTGCTCGATGGTGTCGACGCCGTTTTCAAGCGCAACGCGCACGCCCTCGGGACTCTCGACATGGGCGGCGACCATAAGTCCGCGCTTGTGCGCCTCGTCGCAAGCCGCCTTGACATACTCGGGGGGCATCTTCAGCACGCCGGGCTCACCCTTGACCTTTGCATCAAGCACGCCGCCGGTTATCATGAGCTTTATCAGATCCGGCTTATCTTCTGCGATCTTTGCGACGAAGTCTCTCGCCTGCTCTGCGCTCTCGGCGACATAGGCAAGCGAACCCGCCATGTGTCCGTCCGGGACGGAGACAGCCATGTTAGCCGCGAGTATTCTCGGACCGACGGTTTTTCCGGCGTTTATATCGTCGCGGATGCTCGAATCGGCGTTTTCAACTCCGCCGACGGTTCTGATGGTTGTAACGCCGCTGTTGAGCTGCATCTGAGCCGCGCTGCGGCAGACAGCCTTGATTATTTTGCGGAAAAGATTGTTGCTCGTCATGATTTTGACAAGCTTCTTCGGGTCGGATTCCTTCTTCTTCGGCTTTCCGCTCGAGGGAAGATGGATATGCATATTGATAAGGCCGGGCATTATGTACTTTCCGCCGAGGTCTATCTTCTCATATCCGGAGATATCCGCGCCCGCGTCGACTATGGCGGTTATCTTCTCGCCGTCGACAAGAATTATTTTACCGGACTGGGGCTCCATATCCTGAGTGCCGTCGAGAATAACGCCGTTTACGAATGCGTATTTCATTTCCGTTTCCTCCTTGAAATTACCTGCATTTTCTCCCCCTGTCGGCGATTCGCCGAGGCGGATATTCATGCGGAAGTTATGTTTAGATTATAAAGCCTGCGCTTTGATTTTGCAAGCTTTTTCCGTTTAAATCGCTGATAGTTTTCAATTTTTGTCACCAGTGAACGGAGAATGGGATATTTTAGCAAAATATTATGTTATCGTCATATAAAAACCGCCGCATCCGAAGACACGGCGGAATTTTGTTATGTTTTCTCTTACTGGATGAATCCGGCGACGGTGAGCATATACTCGCCGATCTGAGCGCCGAACTCGGGTGCGCCTTCCATGATAAGCTTGCCCTTCTTCGCGGAGTCAAGCATATCGTCAAGACCGAGCAGGATGCCCAGCGCGCTGTCGAGAGAATCGAAGCGGAGGGTGAAGAAAGGCATAGCTCTCTTGTAAACGCCTCTGCCGGCTCTCGATTTGCCCGCCTTTATGCGCAGATAAGCCGAAAGCTCATCGTGGCCGTTGACAGCCCACGCATAGACACGGTCTGGGCTCTTGAGCGCCCAATCGTGAACATCGGGATGGCCGAGCTTGTTGAGCTGGCTGATGCCGCTCGAAAGCAGATAGAAGTAGCACTTGACGAGCAGAGCCTTGGTGTCCTCGTCCTCCGGGATGCCCTTTGCGGTAAGCAGGGAGGACATCTTCAGAAGCACTGCCATGAACGAGGCGAACAGGCCGGGATGCTTCGCAATACCCTTCATCTTGGGCAGGGTCGCGAGGCTCATCTTGCCCTTGAAGAATGCGTTCATCGCCTCGATGCTCTTGAACTCAAGCTCGATGTGGGGAGCGGTGTCCACCTTGTCGTTGTGAACGAGCCACTCGCCGCAGTTGACTACGAAATGGGTAGCCACCTTGCCGTCCGGGCTGTCGGGATCGAGAGCACTGACCTGCATAACGCCGTGCGCGTGCTCAAACTTCTTTGCGAGCGAGGGAACGTCGCTTGCAATTACCTTGATGAGCGGAAGGACAGCGTTGAGAAAAAGTTTATTAGTAAAAATCTCATCTCTTGATGCCATATAATCATTCCTTTCCTTATCGGGATACGGGCGAAGCTATTACACCTCGTCGTCCCAATCGTCATCAAGCTCGAAGTCCTTGCCCATGACCTCACGGACAGCGTCAACGATACCGTTGGAGTCGATACCGAGCATGGACATGATGTCCTCATGCAGTCCGATGGGAGCAAACTTATCCTGGATACCGAGCTGCTTGAATGCGCAGCCCTTACCGGACTCAACAACAACCTCTGCAACCGCGCTGCCGAGACCGCCGATGACATTGTGATCCTCAACGGTGATTATGCGGCGGGTCTCCATAACAGCCTTGAGGATAGCCTCACGGTCGATGGGCTTGATGGTGTGCATATCAAGAACTCTGACTTTAAGACCGTCCGAATTCTCAAGGAAGTTAGCCGCCTGGAGAGCCTGGAATGCGCAGGAGCCGCAAGCGATAACGGTGATGTCGGTGCCCTCTTTAAGAGTGACTGCCTTGCCGAGCTCGAAGCCGTAATCGGTGTCCTTATAGAGGACGCGGTCGAAGCCTCTGTTGATTCTGATATAGAACGGGCCGGGGGTCTCATATGCCGCACGGACTGCGTTGACAGTCTCCATACCGTCTGCGGGGCAGATAACGGTGAGGTTGGGCATAGCACGGGTAACTGCGAGATCGCAGATAGCGTGATGGGTCGAGCCTGCCTGACCGAACGAAGTACCCGAATGGGTAGCTATAACCTTAGCGTTGACATTCTGATAGCAGATGTCGGTGTGAAGCTGGTCGGCGCTTCTCAGAGAAGCGAAGACCGAGAAGGTCGAAAGGAAAGGAACGAGTCCTGCTCTCGCCATACCTGCGGCGACGCCGAACATGTTCTGCTCTGCGATACCGACGTTGAAGAATCTGTCCGGATAAGCCTCACCGAACATACCGATCTTTGTTGATTTGCCGAGGTCAGCGGTCAGCGCGACAACTTCGGGATGCTCTGCGCCGAGCTCAACAAGGGTCTTGCCGTAATATTCCGCGGTGGAAAGAGCGGTTGATTCAACGGCTGTATAGGTCATTCCGCCTGCCATATTATTCGCCCTCCTTTTCAGCTCTTGCCTTGCGTGCCTCATAGTAGGCGTCAAGGCTGTCTATAGCTTTCTTATACTTCTCTTCGTCAATAGCGCCGTAGTGCCACTGATAGTTATCCTCCATGAAGTTGATGCCGGCGCCCTTTATTGTGTCGGCAATTATCATGACGGGAGAATCGGTCTTGTTATCAAGAGCGAAGTCGATAGCGTCGCACAGCTCCTTGAAGTTGTGTCCGTCGACTTCCTTGACGATGAAGCCGAAAGAACGCCACTTGTCGGCGAAGGGCTCGAGCTTCATGACATCCTCTGTTCTGCCGTCGATCATGCACTTGTTGCGGTCGACGAAAGAGATCATATTGGTGACCTTGAAGGTGGAAGCGGACATAGCGGCTTCCCAGTTTGAACCCTCGTCGCACTCGCCATCGCCGAGGATGCAGTATGTTTTGTAATCCTTGCCGAGAACTCTTGCGGCAAGAGCGGTACCGACAGCTATCGGAAGTCCGTGGCCGAGAGAACCGGTGGAGGCGTCAACGCCGACGACCTTGTTCGAATCGAGGTGGATGCCCATCTTCGAGTTCGTGTGGTTGAAGGTCTTGAGCTGCTCGGGATCGTTCCAGCCGAAATCGACGAGCACGGGAGCGTAAGCTATACCCGCGTGACCCTTACTGAGGATAAGACGGTCTCTGTCCTCCCACTTGGGATCCTTGACGTCGAGTCTCATGTACTTGTGATAGAGAACGGTAAGCATATCCATGACGCTCATGCCGCCGCCGATATGACCGCTGCCCGCCCAGTAAGTGGTGTCGAGGCAAAGTCTGCGCAGCTCGTGAGCCTTCTTTTCGAGCGCTAACCATTCCTGCTTTGATAATGGCATTTACATTTCCTCCTTACAGAAAACATTTTTATCGTCTGAGTGAATGAACGGGTGTCCCCGCAAATCACAAAGCTTCCGTTTTTTGTCCGGGAATATCCGCCGGATGAAATATATGTCCCGCGCACGGCAAAAATTACTCAAAAAGGCAAAATATCCAAACCCATGAGCGCGCGCGAAACTATTTTTATATATGATAACATAAAAAACCCCGTCTTGTAAAGACAGGACGGGATTTTTTTCATAATTTTATCAGGCAAGCTCGGGGTGATTCTTGCGCAGGGTGTTGAACGCATCCTCCGCAACATCAACGGTGTGAGCTATATCCTCGTCGGTCAGGGACGCATTGATGAAATGGTTGTGGTGGCTCGTGATAAATATGCCGCGCTTGACCATCTCTGCGACCCACTCCTGATGGAGCATGAGGGAATCGTCATCCGCAAGGCGCAGATAGAACAGGGACGGCTCGCCGGAGACGACAAGATGGAAGCCGTTGTTCGCGGCGGCAGCCTTGAGACCCTCGCCGACCTTGAGACCCTTCTCGCGGAAGAGGGCGGGAGTGTTGAGCTTCTTCATCTTGTTGATGCAGGCGATACCTGCGGCGAACGGGATAGCGCTGAGCCAGTAGCTGCCGGTGTAGGACAGGCTGCTGATGGAGCTCTTGAGGAACTCTTTGCCGCAGAGGGCGGAGACGTTCCAGCCGTTTGCAAGAGCCTTGCAGAAGCAGATAAGGTCTGCCTCGAAGCCGTAGAAGTGGTCACTGCCGGCGAGGTCAAGACGGAAGCCTGCGCGGACATCGTCGACGATGAGGACAATGCCGTTCTTTGTGCAGAGCTCGCGAACCTTCTGCCAGTAACCGTCTGCGGGAAGCTGGTTGTCGAAGAAGTTGCCGTGGAGATAGGGAGTTGAGATAAACGCAGCTATCTCGCCCTCGTTCTCGGCGATAACTCTCTCGAGAGCCGGGATATCGTTCCAGTCGATATAGATATTGTTCGCAACGTCCTCTTCGATAACGCCGGGATAGTCGACCTTCTGGGTCCAGGGCGAAATACCGTGATAGAAGCCGTTGATGAAGATTATCTTCTTGCGATGGGTGTGGGCTCTTGCGGTCATGATAGCGGCGGTGGTGACATCGTTGCCGTTCTTTGCGAAGAAAGCCCAGTCTGCGCTGTTGACGGTGTCAACAAGCAGCTCTGCGAACTCAACCGCCTTGTAGGACGGAGAGGTGGTGCAGTTGCACTTCTTTGCCTGCTCGAGAGCGGCGGCGTCAACGTCGGGGTCATTGTAACCGAGGACGTTGGGACCGTAAGCGCACATATAGTCAATGAATTTGTTTCCGTCAACATCCCAGAAATAGGAGCCCTGCGCTCTGTCGCCGAAAAGCGGGAACGCGCTGACGGGAATGAAGCAGCCCTCTGCCGGGCCGAGGTGGCCGTAAACGCCGGAAGGAATGACCTTTTCGGCTCTTTCGAACATCTCTCTGCTCTTTGTGTAATCGTTAATCTTGAAGCTCATTAAAGTTCCCCTCCCTTATGCCAAGTACAGAGCAACTCTGTCGAGCAGTCTGTTCATATTGTCGATCATCGAGATCATGCCCTTCATGGTGATAGCGCCCATGCCGATGCAGGCAACGGCGTTTATCTTTCCGTCGAAGAGGTCTCTTGCAAGATCCATTGAAGCGAACTCCATCGCGGCGCGCGGATTCTCGCAGCGCTTCTTGATGGTGACGAGGCGTCCGTTCTTCGCGCGGATAGTGACCGCGGGGCCGTCCTTTATGCCGAAGCCTATCTCGCCGTCAACGATATGGGATGCCGAGAACTGACCTATCTTATCGTTATTTGCTATCTGAGAGATAGCGACGGCAATGGTATAGAGCATGAGCGTGGTGCTCTGCTCGAAGAAGGTTCTGTCCTCAAGATCCTCGGGCGAGGGGCGCATATATTTCGCAAGCAGGTCGGTCAAGGGGGTAAAGGTCTTGAGGAGGAACTTGATGTGCTGAAAGCCCTTTGAGGGAATCGGAGTTACGGTTCCGTCGATAAGACCGTTGAATTTTTCGCAGGAAGAGAAAGGCAGCTTGACGTCGCACTTGCTGACGCCCTGCTCCATCCTGCATCTGCCGTTTTTGAAGGTTATTGTGGCGCTCGGGCCGTCCTTCACTTCAAAGCCGATGGAGATGGGTTTGGTGTTGGTGAGCATTGCGCTCGCCTCCGGAACTATCTCGCAGAGATTCTCCAAAGTTCCCAAGACAGCATAAAGGTTAATGTACGCCATTGTTTTCTGATCAGTCAACCTTCATTCCTCCTTTTTAATATTGATAAAAATATTCAGAGCCGGTGTCCCGCACCTGTCTCTTATACACATCTGACGCTTGCCGACGAAGAGGATAGTGTAGATCTCGGTGG
>ERZ1027256.889-NODE-889-length-9911-cov-6.376218_pt1 | contig 9911 bp, 1 predicted proteins | sample MGYA00519242_ERZ1027256 | MGnify/ENA primary metagenome ERZ1027256 (study PRJEB26926, sample SAMN06164394) | human gut metagenome | biome: ENVO:00009003; feature: ENVO:2100002; material: ENVO:00002003 | host: Homo sapiens | place: USA | collected 2012 ...
ATTTCCCTTAAATGCATTCGCCGCAATGCCGGTAACCTTTAAGGTCCTGCCGTTCACTTTTATGGTTTTGGAGATTTTGACTGCTTTTTTTCTCTTTCCCTTTGCCGTCATATTTTTGACTTCAACCGTATCGGTTCCGGTGATCCGATAATTAAAAATGCCTGCTGCATCCTTTACGATCGTGCCGATCTTCGGGTTGGTTTGCGTAGGATCGGTCGGTTTTGTTGTGGAGCCGGTAGCCGGAATCTCAACTGCCGCCTTCTTGTAGCCGCAAACCTTGCACTCCTCATGCTTGGAACCCTTTTGCGTTGCGGTCGCTTCCTTGTCAACAACCCACTTGAAGTCGTGCGCCGCCTTATCGGTCTTATCTCCGCAGGAGCACTCATGCCAGTGATTGTCGGCGTCGTACTTCCACTCGCTGCCGTAGCTGTGAGTATGCTCACCGCCGCCGTGCAGAATCGTCAGCGTGTAGGTTTTAGCACCGATTCCCACGACAATGTCGGTTGTGCCGCTGTTGGGGATGGCAACGGTTGCGCTGCCGCCGGTGGACAGAGCCTGTCCGTTGATGCTCACGGGCTCGCCGTTTCCAGACACCGCTGTGACTAGCGTAGATGTTGCTCCGCTATCATTTTGCAGCGTATAGGTATAGTTCGTTCCGTTGGCGGTAAAATCGCCGAGCTCCACTGCCAGACCTTCAAAGGTCAGAAGGTCATTACCGGGCACTGCGGCTCGCACCACTACGCGGCTGCCAAGCCGGGAGAAGGTGACGGTTTCCGTCTGGAAGGTTTCCCCGGAGATGGCACCGCCAATACTGGCCTTTTTCGTTTCCAGAACGGTCCCGGCAGCATCCAGCAGCGTGGCCACCAGCACTGTGCCGGTCTGAGACTGCAGGGAGTTGTTGCGCAGGGTAATGGCGGCGGTGCTGTGACCGTTGCCGTCGTTCCCCTGTGTCACATCCATCGTCATCCGCTCTCCGGTGCGGGCCAGTGCGCCGGTCATATGGACGCTGGCCTCGCTGTCACTGCCGTCATACTCCGGCAGGCGCTGATTGCTTCCCGTTCCACCGATCTGACCTTCCGCCCACGCCTCGGCGTACAGATAGGTACCCACATTGGGGATCTCGGTTTTGCCAATGGAGTTCATATACTTGCCCAGATCATAGGTCAGGTCCAGTGTAAAGGTTCCCTGATCGATGCGGGCGAGGGCGCTGTCTTCGGAAATGGTGATTTCATTATCGCGAACCGATACGCCGTTTGTGGCGCAGGCTACCACTGCAGGTTTGGTATGCAGATCATCCGCATAGAACGCAAGCTTCACCTCGCGACCCTTTTTGCCGGCCAGAGTGGCAGCAGAGGAATTATAGAGGGTCATGCGCACCGTGCGCTTGCCGGCGCTCTCCGCAATCACTTCCATTTGCGAGATGCCAATGTCGGGATAATCCAGATACACTGTGCCGTTTTCGTTGATGCCGCCGGCGGCGGTGATGGTATAGCTCGGGTCGGTCACGCGGTCCTTCACATGGTGCCAGACGGTAAGGGTGGTGCTTTCATTGGGCAGCAGTTTTTCCGTAAGGGTGGCGGTTTCCCCACTGCCAAGCTTGACCGTTAGGTTTGTCACATCGTTCAGCCCGGTGTTGCGGATGGTAAAGCGAATGGGTGTCAGGCTGTTCAACGCCAGCGTTGCATAATCCACACCGATCTGTTCCACTGCCACCGCATCGGTGACAAAATCAGAGGTAGCGGTATAGAGGATCGTTTTCTCACCCGGAACGGTCACGTTGCCGATTACCTGCGGGTTTCCATCGTCATAGAAGGTGGCCTGAATGACAGCCTGCACCTGATTGCTGCCGCTGACATAGGCATCAAAGTGGTCAGCCAGCGTGCGATCCGGCAGCTCTGCCAGTTCCAATGGTGCGGAGAGCGTGTAGGTATTTTCGGCATAGCGCAGCTTGGCCGCCTTCAAAATGCCGTGATCTACCGCGCCGTTGGCGTCATTGACAGTCTCATTCCAGACGATGGTAAGATCATTGAGGCTGCGATGATCCCCGCTGAGGGAAGCGAAGCGGAAGTCTCCGCCCACGACGGCGTTGCCGCTGCTGGTCAGGGCAGACAAAGAGCCTGGGAAACTGTTGGACATGGTGCCTCTGCCGTCCACAGCCAACAGCTGAATATCGCTGCTGCCGTCTCGGACACTGTGCCAACCGATGACAAATCGGTCATCCCCGCTGCCGAAGTTGGTTGCAACGACCTGGGGGTTTTCGTCAAGATTGCTGTCACAGGTCGCCAGCATGGCTGTACCGGGAGTTCCGTCAGCAGCCACGGTACAATAGGCGATCTCGTAGGCGGAGATATCTCCGGTTCCGCTGCGGTCCAGCGAGTAAACCGCCATAGCGGTTCCGTCGGGCAGCATGGCCGCCTGCAATGCCTTCACGCTGCCAGTAGCACCGTTATAAAGCATTTTGGACTCGCTCCAGTCGCCGTTACTGCTGTCATAGCAACTGTACATGATACAATCTCTGGTCGTGAAATTCAGCAGGTTGCTGCCCTGCGTACCGGGATCGGGGGTGTAGACGCTGCGCCAGAACACGATGGCCTTGCCGTCGCCGCCCACTGCCGTGGCTGGGGCCAGATCCGGCGTGCCGTCGTTGGTTAGGCGGGTGGAAGTCCAGGTTGTGCCGTTATAGACGGACACTACGATCTCCGTGCTGTTCATCAGCAGGTTTTGCTCTTCCAATGTCACGGGATCACCGGCATTTTTACCCGGCAGGTCGGTGCCCATGCGAACCCAAGCCGCCGCCGCGAAGCTGCCAGTGCCGGACAAAGAAACGCTCGTGTCGCCGTAGCCGGGGAACTCTGTGGGAGCGTCAATTTCACTGGAGGGAGTATAGACGCCGCCATTGAGGGTGGAGAAATGCGCCCGGCTGTCGTAAATACTGCTGCTGTTGCCGTCGTTGATGTAGGCCAATACCTTCCCGTCATCGCTGAGCTGTGGATAGGATGTGGGGTTGGCATTGGTCTGGATGTTTTCCAGCCCACTGGTGGCGTTCAGAGAGAACAGCATCATCCGCTGCTGGGGCTGGCCCCAAGTACGGGCATATTGCTCCAGATAGTCCCGGCTTTGGAGCGTTGCACTGCCAGAAGTCACCTGCATTCCGCTCTGAGCCGCCGCCGTCCGCAGCGAGGCAAGGCTCAGCCCACTGGTGGCGTTATTCCAGTATTCGTCGATTGTTGCCCAGTCATTAAAAGTCTTGGTGGCTCCAAAGGTTCCGGAGGCGATCACCGCCTCGTAGGAGATAAACAGGAAGCTGGCCACAAATTTGATTCCCACTTCGCTTTGGATCCCCAGGGCCTGACCGTTGATCTGGCGCTTTGTCTCGTCGGCAAGATAGGTGCGGGAAAGGAACTTATTCTGACTGTCCACATCCAAATTGCCGAATAGGCCGATCTTCAGCGCCACGATCGAATAGTCAAAGCCAATGCCGCCAAACGCGTGGACATAGGCGTTGATACGCAGCGTGGTCAAAAAGTCATTCACTGCCGTGGCCGTGGGATCGCTCCAGGCAAGCTCTGTACCCTCGCCCTGCCGGCCGTAGCGCACTGCAGTACAAAAATCCAGCTGAATGGCACCACCCAGCTCAAAGGTTGCTGTCAACGGCACGGGGCCAGCCATGGCGTTCACGCTGAAGGAGAAGCCCACGCCAACGCCGGCGGTAAAGCCGCCGCCTACGGTGAAAACCTCCCACTCCTTTTTTTCGGCGTTATAGCGGATCTCCGCTTCGTAAAAGCCCTCCAACTGCAAGTTGAGATCCGTGCTGGTGACATTGTCGGCCAAGGAGTTGGTTTTGTAGTCCCCCTTGGGATCATAGGTTCCCTGGGCCATCTGGCTCAGGTCCCCGGTACTGGGCACGCCCACCTCCAGGTTCTGCGTCAGCACATTCGCACCCAACGCCACGCCGTCCTCGGAATAGTCCATGTCCTCCATCTCCAGCGTATTGTACCCGGCCCAAATCATGGCACGGAACACGGAGGGATCTTCGCTGGGGGTGATAATCATTTTGAACACGGAAGTGTCCACCGGACCGCTCAGATCATCCAGCCGTCCGGTCAGCACCTTGAGAATGTTACTATCGCCCACTCCGCCAAAGTCGACTTGATTCACTCCACTGGAGGATCCCATCGTCGCCAGAATACCGGTGACGCGGTCATCCTCTGTCACCTTGGGCACTCGGGTCAGATCAACGACCCGGAAGGGCATTATTTTCTCCTGTAGCAGGCTGCCGTTCAGGCTCAGCTGCGTTTTCATACCCACATCCTTGCCGTCGGCGATCCATCCAGAGGTGGTCATGGTGGCCTCGGTGAGGGTCAGATCGTTTTCCGCTACAGGGATGGATGAGAAGGGATACTGTTTGGTACTGCTGCTCTGGGCGGCAGGAAGTACGCCGTATTCGTCCGCCATCTTGAGACTGTAATTCTTCGCGTTGGCAATCTTCTCGCCCCAGAGGAACATGGTGGTGTGCAGGGTTGCTGTTTTAAAGCTGCTGTTAGGGCCAATCTTCCCAGTCGAGTTGCGAACATCCACCTTCTGACCGTTGGCAAGACCGTAATCAACGCTTTGCGCCACAATGAAGGGTTTGTTTTCCTCCCCCTCCGGCACGCGCTCCAGAGAGACAACGCCCTCTGCGGTGCGCATTACATCGTCCACGCCCAGCTTGCCGTTGACGGTCAGCAGCAGCGGATAGTAATTGTTGCTGTCAATTTCGCTGATCTCCAGAATGTACTCCAGCTGATCCAGAGCGGAAAGCGCCGTGGTGTTGCTCTCGCCCTTTTCGGCCGACCAGAACTGGGTGGAATCCAGATAGACGGTTATATTTCCCGCCGCATCCGTGGTATAGGTGTCGCCGGTGATGCCGCTGACAAGTGCTCCAGCCCTGGAGCCCAGCAGAGCTGTCTCGCAGTAGCCTCCGTTTTTATAAACACCGCCGCGAACGGTCACCGTCTTGTTCGCCAGCGGATCGCCGCCCGGCGTGATGAGCGTCACAGATGCCCGGGCGACTCGCCGAAGGCTGAAGGTATTCAAGGGATAAAGCTGCAGTTTTGTGGCATCCCGCTCGCCGGAACGCAGATTTTCTTTATAGATGGTGCCCAGATAAATATCCGCGCCGGAGCCGGACCGCAGAGACACCTCACTGGCGATTCCGTTGGGTTCGTAAAGCGCCAGCACGCCTTCACTGTTGGTCGTGACCGTTTTGGGCACACCTTTGCCGTCGGTGTATTGCAGCGTAGTTTCCGCTGCAGGCGTCAGCTGGAAGAGATAGAACTTATTTTGCAGCGTTTTCGCTGTCACCTGTACGGCGGCACGCATGCCCGTGGCGGCATGGGTAGCCGTGACGGTTGCGGTGCCGTTGGCCAAGCCGGACAGCGCCATTTTGGTTTCGGGAAGGTAGGAATCAAAGGAGAAGTTTCTGATGTCCTCATACAGTCCGCCCTGCTTGTAGTTGACGGAAATGGCATTGTTGTTGCTGGAGAGCCACTGGATCCCGTCTTTAAACGAGTTCCATCCGTACTCGTCATAGTTGATGCCTATGTACTCGATCAGCCCCAACTCCTGGCGCAGCTGCAAAATTTCAGCTGTATCGGTGGGCAGGCTGCCGCTGACCTTGGAGGTATTGTCCATGGTCAGCGCAGAAATCGTGGTTCCGTTGCCGTCCTGCACCTTCAGTGCGTCGGCATCGTAGACATACAGGGGGAAGGAGTCGGTGCTGGGAGATTCCTCACCAGGATTCTCCACGCTCAAAACCACTTGATAGGTGTCCTTCAGATTGCCGGCTTTCACACTCTGTAATGACAGGGGGATGCTTCCGGAGGTACCGGATAGGCGCTCACGGGCCACCTCTTGGGTGTTGTTGTCCTCTGTGACCCGGGTAATGGTCAGCGTGGGCTGCTGAGAGGCACCGTCAGTGGCATTTTCCACCGACCAGTTGATATTGACGGTGCCGTCGGTATCCTTGTGGTAAATGCTCTGGGGCGGTGTCAGCTTGGCCGTGGCAGGTGGTGCCTGCACGATGATCCAGGCAAGTGCCGACAGGCGGACGTTCTCACCCTCGGCGTTGGGGTGCGGCATGGAGACCAATACCGTGTAGGCAGGGGTATTGCCGTTGGAGAGCTTGGAGAGCACATTCTCCTCGATCCGCACGCTGTTTTTATCCTTGCCGGCGGTATAAGTCGCAACGGGCTTGAGCCCGCTCAGCGCCGCCTCATTCGCGTAGTTGCCCTCATACAGGTCAATCCTGTAATTGAACTCTTTGTCCGGTGCCATCAGCGCGGCGTTGGAGCTCCACAGCACGGTGGCGGGCTGATTTACCCGCGTCACGATGGACGCGCCGCCGGGAATCACCAGTGCCAGGGAATTGCCTGCCGTCACGGTATAGGGCTTTGACTCGCCCGTCACATCATCGGCAGTGTCCACAGTCCCGTTGTCCGCCGTAAAGGTAAAGGTGACGGCTCCCACCTTGGTTCCTGTGGTGGCAACAACGCCGGTATCCTCGTTGATGGTGGCAATGAGCGTGTCACTGCTGCTCCATTTGCCGGTGGTGTAGCTGGCCGTCTCACCGCTTTCCCCCAAAACCTCGGCCTGAAGCGTGGGGCGGGTGGTTTCGCCGAGGGAAATCGTATAGTCGGCGTCATTCGCTTCCGGGACGATGGTCACCGTGTGCGCGGAAACTTTCTTTGTCACCGTGAACTGCCGGGTCAGGGGAAGAACATTCACCCAGTTAGGCGCGTCTTTCGTGCCCTCGTTGGCCTGCAGCGTCACCGTGTAGGTGCGGTCGAAAGCAGAGGGTGCGATTGCATAGTCGCTAATGGTGAAGGCTTCCTTCTCTGTGTCCAGATAGACCTGCAGATGGATTGGTTCAACCGCGGAGTCGTACCTCAGCTCGAGGCGGAATGGGGCTTGCTTCGGGTCTGTGCCTGCCGGGGTGTGATAATTGCTGTATACGGTCTTGTAGGCCTGCTCCATGTTGGCGTTCATCGTGAACGATGCCTTGCCGTTGTCGTAGTCGGCGGTCAGTGCGGTGGGGGCATTGCGCATCAAGACGCTCTTCAGCTCAACGCCGGCAATCGAGTTGCTTTGATAGGGCGTGGTATCCAGCGTATGACCGAAAACATCCTTCACGCCGGTCATACCATTGACGGTGACCGTGGTGGCATCCGTATCCTGCACTGGATACCAGAGCATTGCCGTGACACCGTATTTGTTCATGGAAAGCGCAGCGGCGGTATACTCTTTGCCATTGATGGTCACGCTGGCGCTTCTAAGATCCACGAACTCGTTAAAGGTAACTGTGATGGGGACGTGCTGTCCGCTGGCATAGGTTCCCGCCGGGGCCGTGACGCTTTGAATGGTGGGGGCGTCCGTGTCCACCAACCTGGCGGTGACGTTGCTGTTCTTGGTGGTGGCCCAGGAATTTTGGATTTCGCCCTGTACACTTTTCATATACAGTCGGAAGGGCAGATAGTACCGCTGATCCCCTCTGTTTTGCGTGGTAGACTGCAGGGAGATGCTGACCGTACTGCCCTTGTTGATCGTACAGTTCAGCGCTTTTGTTCTGTTGTTGCTGAGCTCCAGAGATTTTCCATTGAACTTGTACTCCGTCAGATAGAACGGGGCATAGGGCTGGTTTTTATACCAGCCATACGGCGCATCGCCAGTATAGGCAGCTTTTTCGGTACTCCAGTTAAACTCGATGCTGGCGTCGATTTGGTATGGCTGATAAAATGGGTCGGAGCCGGCGGGAAGCACCGAGTTGCGGGCGCCCTCCAGAATTCTGATGGTATCGCTTAGCGCAACGAAGTCCGGATTGTCGGCACTGCCGCCAGTGTATCCTTCTGCCAGCAAAGGAATAAACAAATCATCATATAATACGTCTGTATTTTTGACTTCTTCAACATAGCCCGGCGCGGTCATTGATGTTTTTATTGCGGGGGCGTCAACCGTCTTTATTAGCTTGAGCTGACAGTGGTCGGCATAAGCGGCGCCGTCATAGAACACCAGATTTTCCGCATCGTAAAATTCGATCATCCCCAGCAGGTCGCCATAGGAATAAGAATTCTCGAGCCAGGCTGGGTTCCCTCCTTTGGTTGTAACCTTGACAGTGATTTTACAACCACCTAAACTGGGATTCGGGACGTCATACGCATAGGTCAGCTTGTAGGACCCGTCGCTTTGCTCGACCCCACTCGTCCCGCCTATCGAGACCTCCACACCGGTGATATACTCGCTGAGCTGGCCTTTTTGAATGCGGTAGGAAAAGCCGACCGGTTTTCCGCTGTATACAGTAAAAGTCCCGGAGCTCCAAGTGTTGTTTGCGAGATTCTCCAGCGTTTGGCTCATCATGCCGCTCATATCCACCGTCTCAACGCCCTCAGGCTTTGTGGCAGAGGCGGAATACTGCAAGCTGATGCCCTGCAGCTCCAGCTGCTCCATCAGGCTATTGAGATTCTCCAGAGCTTCCCCGGTAAACTCCCTGCCGGAGAAATAGGTGTCCTTGATCCGCTGCAGCTCCTGTTCGATTTGGATCATGGTCTTCAAATCGCCCAGCGCCACCGGAGTCCCATCCACGTCGGCTATACGGGTGAGATCCGTGGCGGGATTTTCCAGCAGCTCCATGACAGCCGCCAGTGTCAACACCTGGCCGTCCAGCGTGATGGTTTGATCCACCTTGAAATTGCCGTCTTCATCCAGCAGCCCCAAAGCGTTCAGCATGGAAAGCACCTGGTCGCTGCTACCGCCAGTCAGGGCGGAGAGCTGCTCCAAAATCGCCTGATTTTCCTCGGGTGTGTTGCCCAGCGAATCGCTCACCGCTGCAAACGCCGCTGTCGGCAGCATGGTCAGCACCATGCAGCACAGCAGCAGGATGCTAAGTATTCGTTTTTTCATGTCGTTTTTCCCTCCTGTTTCTGCGGGTCTGGCTTACCTGTCCCGTCTTTTTTCTGGTTTTCTCTGTTTCTGAGCCGAAAGCACAGCGCAGTGATCGTTGCCGCCGCTGCAAAGGAGACGACGCCCACCAGCACATAGCCGCCTGCGTCCTCCCGCAGCAGCATCGCGCCGAAGCTGCCCCATGCGGCGGTCTGTCCCTGCACTGCAAATGCGTCCGCCGCCTGCGTCAGCGCTGCGCACAGCAGCATACACGCTGCGGAGAGGCTTATTGCCTCGCGCCGCTGCCTTCGGCGGGTGTTTTCCCGCACCCGCTGCTTGACGAGTGCGACCCGTCTTGCGGTATCGTACATATCGTTTGAACCTCCTCTCCGATTTTTTGAAATGCAGCCTAAAAACCCCTTCACTTATATAGGTACAAAAAATCGAAAAAACTCTCACCCAAAACGCAAAATTTTTCAAAAAATTTGAGAGCCGCCAAAAAGCAGCTCTCAAGGATTGGATATTCGGTTATTTCCTCTGCCCGAGGCGGAAAGCGGACAGCTTTCCCGCCGCCACCAGCAGCACCGGCAGGGCGTAGGCGATGTACTGCGCCGCGCCGCCGTGGGCGATGAGCAGATTATAGATAGCGTGGAGGGTGATGGCCGCGCCCAAGAGGCCGCAGGTGCCGGCGATCTTCAGCCACGTCCGCTGCCATGTGTATGCAAGGCCACCGCCCACGATTATTCCGCACAGGACGTGCATGGCTCCCGTGCCGAAGCCCCGGAAGAAGATAAAGGAGAAGCGGTCTGCGCCGTTCTGGATGAGATAGCACACGTTTTCAAAGGTGGCGAAGCTCAGGGCGAGCGTGATGGCGGCAGCCTTGATTTTATCTCCCTCCGGCTCGAACACCAGAAGATAAAACACCAGCGGCAGCAGCTTCATCATTTCCTCCACCACCGGCGCGATCTCCGCCGTGGCGGCAAGGGCGTCCGCCTGAC
>ERZ1027256.890-NODE-890-length-9903-cov-6.129062_pt1 | contig 9903 bp, 6 predicted proteins | sample MGYA00519242_ERZ1027256 | MGnify/ENA primary metagenome ERZ1027256 (study PRJEB26926, sample SAMN06164394) | human gut metagenome | biome: ENVO:00009003; feature: ENVO:2100002; material: ENVO:00002003 | host: Homo sapiens | place: USA | collected 2012 ...
CTGAACTCCTTTCTTCAATTCCTATCCACTCCTTACGCTCACAAAATATCACATCTGTAAAGTGTTTTGGTGGCTGTGTGAAATGCTCAGAAACTTTTGTCTGCTCCACCTCTATTGTCATGCCCTCGGTAAGTTCCGGCAATTTCTTTGTATCATCGGAATCTTTCTTATCTTCCGTGGTCTTATAGGAACTTTTGAAAAAGTCCTCAAAATCCTTCCATCCATTTTTCCATATCTCTTTCCCAGAAACCTTGAAAACCATGCCATTACAGGTAAGTTCTGCTTTGGTAGAATTGTAAATATGTTTCTCGGCAGTGGCGCAGAGCAGACGGTTGGCGCAAAGGGAAAGTATCTTCATTTCACTCTCCGGTATCGCCTTTAAGTCCTGCTTTACGATTTCCATTGTCGGGATGATGGCGTGGTGGTCTGTTACTTTTTTGCTGTTCAACACTTTTTTCACATCCGGGTTGAACATGATATTCTGCTCAAACAGCAGGGAATTGAAAATCGCTTCGATCACATTTCTCGCTGTCCCCTCCATATCATCGGAAAGATACTGGCTGTCTGTTCTCGGATATGTCACCATCTTTTTCTCATAAAGGCTCTGCGTATATTCCAAAGTCTGCTTTGCGGTAAAACCAAATAAGCGGTTGGCATCCCTCTGTAACGTGGTAAGGTCATAGAGCTTCGGCGGTGCAATCCACTTTTCTTCCTTAACCACGGCGGTCACAAGAGCCTGTCCGTTTGCACAGGCTCCTGCGATTTTTTCTGCCTCTGCCTTGTCACGGATATGCTCCGATACCGCATCCAGACCATTGCCCAAGATATGCGCCACATAGTAGGCTTCTTTCTTGAAATTCATAATCTTTGCTTCACGGTCTACCAGCATGGCAAGGGTGGGTGTCTGCACCCTCCCCACCTTCAATGCCTTGCCGCCATATAACACCGTAAAGAGCCTTGTGCCGTTGATCCCCACAAGCCAGTCTGCTTCCTGCCTGCACAGTGCGGATTCATACAGATGGTCATATTCACTTCCCGGTCTGAGATTGGAAAATCCCTCCCTGATGGCACTTTCCTCCATCGAAGAAATCCATAAACGCTGCATCGGTTTGTCACAGCCTGCCATGTTATAGGTCAGACGGAAAATCAGTTCCCCCTCACGTCCGGCATCGGTGGCACACACTACGGAGTCCACCCTGTCATCGTGCATAAGCTGATACAGCACCTTATACTGTGCTTTTGTATCACTCTTAACCTCATGCTGCCATGTATCCGGGATGATCGGAAGGCTTTCGTATGTCCATTTCTGTAAGGCTTCATCATAACTTTCCGGCTGTGCCAGTTCAATCAGATGTCCCACACACCATGACACGATATAATCATTGCCCTCCATGTATCCGTCCTTACGTTCTGTTGCGCCAAGCACACCTGCAATGCTATGTGCCACGCTCGGCTTCTCTGCGATCACTAACTGCATCTTTTATTTCTCCTCATTCTCTGTATCTGTTTCCTCAGCATCCGTGTTTTTCATAAATTCTTCGTCCGGATCAGCTTCTTCCCCGTCCTCATCGTCGTAATCTTCTTCGTAATCGTTCTCAAGCTCATCCTCATCATCGTCAATGAAATTTTCCTTTTTCTTCTTTGCCTTTATGACGTAAACCACACCAATTACGGCTGCCGCAGCAATCCCCATGATAAGATAGGAAAAGCCGGAACCATCCTGTTTCTGCTCTGTGGTTTCCGGCTCACTGCCTTCCTCGGTAGTATCCTCGGTATTTTCTTCCACTGTTTCCGCATCCTGTTTCTTATTTCCCTTGGCATCGGTATTGTTGTTGTCAAGAGCCGCATCTTTGACAGGGATTGCCGACTCCAGTGCGGCAGAGTTTTTCGGAAGTGTCTCACTGTTATCGGATGTGGTGTTAAGCAGGTCATTTTCGCTCACTTCTGTAAGGAAATATACCTTTTCCTCGTCACCGTCCCTGTCAATGACAAGATAAAACACCTTTTCCGAAGCAGTCTGGATCGTATAAAACTCTTTGCCCTGCTCCGATGTACTGCTTTCACTGCTTTTATCTGCACTGTCTGTGGTGTCTCCCGTACCCGGAGACTGCTTTGCTGTTGTTCCTGTGTTTGTCCCTGTCTGGGAAACTGTATTTCCATTCACATCTGTTTTTGTATGCTCTGTGACCTGTGCTGTTGCAGAGCTAGGTTTGGTTGCTGACGCATCCACCGGGAGCTGCTGTGCCGGATCTTTTTCATTACTGTCTTTGTTCTCTGGATCGGTGTAATACGGATTGGCTGTTTTATAAATCTCCGATATATTTCCTGCATTATCCATAGCGGAAATCGTAAAATACTGATACCCGGCATCAAACTGTTGCAGGCGGATATTCAATGCTCCATTCGTATGCTCCGTAAATTCATAGCCATTTACATAGATTGCCTTGATACCGGAATCCGTATCATGTGCCTGAATACTCAAAAGACCGTCGCTGACTGCCGCATTTAAGGTAGGCTTTGTGAAATCAAAGCACTTGATATAGCGGTTTTTCTCATAGGTCTTTCCCTTCTGGTCTGTGACCTGCACATAAATGGTGCTGTTCTCGGAAATCTCCACATACATATCCTCTGTGATGTCCGTCCAGCTTCCATTCTGCGCCACTTTTGCCTGCACTTTCTGGATCGTAAAGTTGCCAGACTTTCTCGTATCTTCCACTGAAATATGTACCTTTGTGGTATCATTATGCCATCCTGTCGGTGTGGCGATCGTGATTTTTACACTGGGATTTACATAGGCACATTCCTTGTAATCCTTACTGCATACCTTACAGTCCTTGTCCACCTCATACTGGCTGCACTTTTCCGTACAGGTACACTTCGCTGGCTCTGTCTCCTCGGTTGTTTCTTCCGTTGCACCCTCTGTGGAATCTTCCGTTTTTCCCTCTCCGGCAGTTTCTTCCTTACCATTGCCGGGTGTAACCGTGTTCCCCGTACTGCCCGTACTTTCTGTATTGCCTGTATTTTCTTTACTCTCTGTCTGCTGTTCTGCGGTATCCTCCGCATGAACCTCCACCGTATTTGCCCTGTTCGCAAAAAATGCCCCTGCCGGCATACAAAACAGTATTGCCGACAGAACAAGGGACATCAGTGCCTTAACGGATAACTTCTTCTTTTTCATTGGTCGAACCCTCCTTTTCCTGTTCCCGTTTCTGTAATAATTGTCTGACTTCATCCTCACTGAGCTTGTTTAACATCTGCAAACGCTCCGATGAGATTTTATATTTTCGTATGATCTTCATGGCTTCGGCATCCTCCGCCATCTGTTTCTGTTCTGCAAGGTCTTTTTCCTTTGCCTGTAGCTGTGCTATCTGCTCTCTGACCTTTTTAAGCTGTGAATTGATTCGTTCTACTGACAAAAATAATTCCTCCCTTCGCTAATTCAATCTTCCAAAACCATAGAAATGGCTCTGCCAGTAAGAAGTATTGATTGATGTGTACTGAATTGGATCACCGCAATGCACCATCGTACCGTTTCCACAGTAGATACCAACGTGTGTAACCGGACGTCCTGCATTATAGGTTCCTGTAAAAAATATAATGTCCCCTGCCTTTGCATCTGCCGCTGATACCGGAGTACACTGGTCATAAATGCCCTGTGCTGTGGTTCTTGGCAGGTTATGTACGCCACTGTTTGAAAATACCCAGCATACAAAACCGGAACAGTCAAAACTAGCCGGAGCTGTGCCGCCAAAAGTATATGGCATTCCCAGATACCTGTTTGCTTCACGCATAAGCGTCTGTACGGTTGCATCATCATAGGATTCCGGCGGTATCACATTGCTGGTTCCTCCTCCGGTGCCGCCCGTTGTTTCTCCATAAATGGTCTGTTCTCCTGCTTCAAAGTAAAATAACGGGTTATAATACTCCCCGTTATACAAACACTCGATATGAAGGTGACTTCCAGTACTACTTCCCGTATTGCCACTTTTTCCAATGTTAGCACCCTTTTTAACGCTCTGCCCTGCGGACACATTCAGGCTGTCCATGTGGGCATATTTCGTGGTATATCCCTTGCTGTCCGTAATCACCACATAATTCCCATAATAGGAATCGTAAGCCGCTTCCATAACCATTCCGTCATGTGCTGCATGTACCATGGTTCCGGTCGGTACTGCTATATCAACACCCCTGTGAAGCTCCTCGTCTCCGGTGTTTGGATTTTTCCGGTAGCCATAATAACTGCTGATATAGTAATACCAGTAATAATCAACCGGAGAAGCAAAGACCTGTAAGCCGCCTTTTGTCTCCGTATAGGCTCCAAAAATTTCCGTCTGTTCGCTGTCCATGCGTCCGGCTACAATGCTCTCAAGCGGTGTGACCGTAAGTGTGACACGAAGAATTGTTACGGTATATTCTTCTTCCTCCTCGTACTCATATTCCTCGGTATGGGTAGTCCCGTCCGGATTTGTTACTATTCTGGTTCCGGTCTTTGTGACTGTCCTTGTCCGTGTTTCCTCTACTTCCTCAGTAGTGAGTGAATACATGGCATCAAATAATTCCTGAATCTCACTCTCTATTCCTGCGGCAGTAAATTCCGTATGGACTGCGGAAAGATAACTGATCAGTGTGTACGGATCATGCCCGATTGCACCAATGTTATAATCGTATTCATCGTATCCCGGATAATCAGTTTCAATCCGGTCAATCTTGTTTTGCAGCTCCATTTCCTTTTCTGTAAAAGATAAATCTACTGCATCAATCTCTGCCGGAAGGCTAAGATATGTGCTTGCCATCGTTGTTGTCACAGTTCCGGTAAACATGGAACCGCAGCTTGATAATGCCGACATGATCATAATAAGCAGAAGTGCAAAAATACCGACTGTGATAATGAGTGTTTTATTTTTTGTGGCAATCTCCTGTAACTTCTTTGCAATCCCGGTTGCGACATTGGCTGTCTTTGTAAATGTTTCCTTTGCAGTCTTGGCTTCTGCTCCTGCCCGCCTTGCCTTGGCATACTCACGCTTGATGCGCTGTTTCTGCAGCTGCCTTTGTAACTGTTTCTTTGGACTGTTGCCCTTTAGATGTGGATTTTCACTGATGAATTTCTCATACTCCAGCTTCATATCTGCTGTGACCTGCTTTTTCTGCAATCGCTCTAGGCGGTCACGCTTTCTCTGTGCCTTGCTCTTGCGGTGATACTTCATGTAGTGATAAATGTCCTCGGCACGCTGTTCCGTCTTGTGTGCACCCTCAACCGCAGAATTGTCCTTTTCTGTCTCTGCAATCTTACGATGCACAAAATACATATTTTCCGTTTGCAGCTTATGAACCGTAGTCTTTCCCAGACCATCCTGCTTAAATGGCTTCTCCACATCCACCGGAACTACGATATATTTTGCTTTTCCGTTCTGTTCATCAAAGACACGTTTCATCTCATACTGCCGCTTTTTCGGCATCTTGTCCTTTGCTTTCTGCAACTTCTGACGACTCTTTTCCGACTTATCAAAAGCCTTCTGTACTTTTTTGTCGGTAAATTCTTCCACCTGCCCCTGCGAAAATATGGCATCCTTTGTCTGGAAATCTCCATAATCGGACTGCTTTGCATTTTCTGACTTTGCACGCTCTCTGTGTGCGTGTTGTCTCTGCGCACGCCTTTTGTGATATTTTCCTTTTTCCTTAGACCGTTGGTAGGTATCCCTGACATGAGCCTTATTTTCTATTGTACTGTCAGAAGAAGTCTCAAAATCAGTCTGCTCGTCCTGCATGAAGCTGTTTTCCTTTAAGAATGCCTTTTCCGCTTCGGCTTCCGACTTCTGGACGCTGTGACCAGAAGTTGCATTTCTTCTATGACTGCCATGGTTCGCATCCCGTGGCAGATTGCTCACAGGCTTCTCACTGGCACTATACTGATTTTCCGCTGAAAAGGTGTTATCCTGCCTGTGTTCTGTATGTTTTGCTCCAGTCACTTCCTTATCTTTGGAAAATGTCTCTTTTTCAAATGCCTTTGCCGCCTGCTTCTTCTGTCTCTTTTCCGCCATTTATACTGCGTCCTCCTTCTGCACCGATTCCTCCGGCTTGGTATTCATAATTCTGTATGTCTTGGTGTCTGTCGGATATTTGTCTACAAATGGAATTACCACATTGTCAAACAGTATCAGACCACTTCCCGGCTCGGAGTTGGTGACATAGGAAAGTTGCTTATCAGAAAGTCCCAGTTTATCAGCGAGAATTGCCTGATCTTTGGCATTCTGATTTAACAGATACACAAAATCGCTGTTACCCAAAATACCTTCAATCTCCTCAGAACGAAGAAAATCGCCCACGTTCTGCGTCAAACCTGTCGGAATACCGCCCCATTTTCTGAAACGCTTCCAGATTTCCACGGAATAAATAGCTGTCTGCTTCTCCTTCAGAAGAAGGTGGAACTCATCACAGTAATAACGGGTAGCAATCTTTCGCTCCCTGTTCTGCGATACCCTGTTCCAAACCGCATCCTGCACGATTAACATTCCAAGCTCTTTCAACTGATTTCCCAAGTCTCTGATGTCAAAGCACATGATACGATTGCCGCTGTCTACGTTGGTATGGTGGTTGAAGTAATTCTGGGAACCATGCACATACAGCACAAGGCTGTTTGCGATACGCTCCGCCTTTGGATTTTTGTGTGCTAACAGGGCATCATATAAATCTTCCAGCAGCGGCATATTTTCCGGCACCGGATTTTCAAAATACTTATCATAAATATGACGGATACACTCGTCGATGATACCTTTTTCATCGTTCTGCAATCCATCCTTGCCGCCTGCAATCAGGTCACACAGAGTAATAATAAAATCGGATTTCAGCTTTAACGCTTCCTTATCCCTCTTATGGGATAACTGTATATCCATAGGGTTCAGATAGTCTTTGGAATTGGTGGCAAGTTTTACCACCTGTCCATGTAGTGCTGCCACAAGAGCAAAATACTCTCCCTCCGGATCGCAGATGATAATATCGTCCTTTGTGATAAGAAAACAGCTTAAAATCTCACGCTTTGCACTAAAACTCTTACCACTTCCGGGTGTTCCTAAGATAACTCCGTTTGGTGTACGGAGCCTTTTGCGGTCTGCCATGATCATGTTGTTGCTGAGTGCATTTAACCCGTAATAGATTGCCGGAGCAGGCATAAATAATTCCTGCGTGCAGAATGGTACTAAGATTGCGGTGCTTTTTGTGGAAAGAGTACGCTCAATTCCGGTTTCATTGCACCCAATCGGTGCAGATGCCATAAGGCCCTGCTCCTGCAAATACTGTAAACATCTGAGGTCACAGTTTGCCTGCTGAATAATACCGGACACTCTCTGCATTAAGCTCTCCAGTTCCCGCTTGGTTCTGCCATAACAGGTAATAAGGAATGTCATGTTGATCATCTTCTGGTTGCTCGTATTCAAATCATCGAGAAATTCCAGCGTGTCCTTTTCATAAGTCACGATGTCTGTTGGAAGAATATCCATATCGTAACCGCTTCGGACTGCCTTTTTCTGCTCCTCAATCTTCATCTTCTGGATATTGGAAATGACCGCTTTTAACTTCTTGATTGCCTTTACCGGATCTTCCGTCTGCATGTGCATGGAAATCGTAAGATTAGCATCAATATCCAGAAGATGCTTGATCAGCTCGTCCGTAAACTTCGGTGCGATAATATCCAGATAGGACACACAGCCATACATATTCCCTGACTTAAAGCGGTTCGGATAGCGGAAATCAAATCCCGGCGGTGCAATATAGTCCTTGACCGACTTACCGGATTCTGCCAAATCCTTAAATGAAAAACGGAAAGGCTCCATGGTATCCTGATTAAAATATTCATGCAGGATGCGCAGTCTTTCCTTTCCGTCCAGTCCCCTCGCAAGGGTTCCTATGTTGTTTAAGTTCCGTATGACATCTTTTTCAATGTTGTTAAGGCGGCTCTTGGCTTCCTTGTAGCCGTTGCTTTCTACACCAAAAATCAGATATTTTGATTTGATGATACCGTTGTTGCCCTTTGCCGCCTGCTTCTTTAACATCTCCGTGTATTCCTCACGGATGTCGTTAAAATCATCCTCCTGCCACGGAATGTCAAACTGTTCTGTAAGCATCTGCTCGTTGACCTGCCTGTTGAAAAGCACCAGTTCAAACCTCACAGACGGATCAAAATAATTGATAAGCTTGCTGTACTGTGCCAGTATGTCCGCCTGGTCATCCACTTCCAGAAGCTCATAGTTTATATCAAAAAATTCCACCATCTTTGTATAATAACGGTGGCTGACCTGACAGATACCGTCACGGAACATCTTTTCAAAAGTGATCGTCCTTTGTGCGGTAGTCGGCTTTTCTTTCTCAATGCTCTTTCCCGATAAAATATGCTTTAACTGTATAAGACGCTTCTTTTCTGAAAAGGTAAGACCGCCACTTTTACTGTTGTTCCTGCTATTGCCTTTATAACTGCTTTTTCTGCGGCTTTCCGGTTCTGCCTTTTGCTTTTTCTTCAAGATAACGAACCTCCCTTCGTAATTTTTCTTTTTCTTCCAACTGCTTGTATAAGTTCTCTGACCGGTATGGTCTTATGCCCGGTGTGAGTATCTTCTGCCGGAGCATAAAATACAAAATCTTCTCCGCCGGAAACCCGTTTTTCTCATACATCGCAAAAAAGAAGAACGGAAGCATTGCTCCCATCATAAGAAGTGATGCGGCTGATGTTCCGATCAGTCCCTTGGTTAAAAAATACAAGGGTATCCCGGCTACTGCCGCACCGCTGAAACAGATGATCTGTCTCTTTGTCAAGTTCAGTGCCACTTTTGTCTTGATACCGGACAAATCTTTTGGCACCTGCACAGATATTGCCATGTCGTTCCTCCCTTAGTGCGCATTCCAGATAGATTTTGACAGCGAACCTGTCTTAAACAGGGAAAAACATAAAATCACAGTATATGCTGCCACCGACCAGAGTGCCGTATGCAGGTTGTCGGCTACTGCCACACCTGCCACCAGCACCGCATAGATTGCGACGCACACCATCATAAAAAAGCCCTGAAATGCCAATGCACAAAGTCCCTTAAAATAATTAGTTCCTATCGTTCCCCATTCCCGGTTGGTTACGGTTGCACAGGGAACAGGTGCTACTGATACATAAAGATATATTTCAATCATTCGCCCATAAAGAATGACGGTGATAAGGACTGACATGATTTTCATACATAAACTGACGATCATGGTCTCCATCCCCAGTCCTAACAGCTCGCCTATGCTCATCTCCGAAAACTGCTCATTGAACATCGTCTGCAGCGTACTTGAAACATCAATACTGGTACTTCCGGTAATCGCTGATGCGGCAGAATTTACGATATGGCTTCCCACATCAAATACTGCCATTACAATGTCAAAAGTCTTGCTAAGAAGCATGACTGCAATACACGCTTTCATAAAAAAGCGGATAAAAATGGCTGTATTGAAGTCATGCAGGTTATTTTTGTCAATGACCATGGAAATAAGCTCATAGACGAGTACAAAGCTGATGATCATTCCCGCTATGGGAATCATCACGTTGTCGGACAGGGTTTTTATCATATCAAAAATACCGGAGTTCCAAGTGCTGGGAGTTTTGCTGACCTCCCCTGCAATCGTGCCTACCTTGTCATTGACATCGGTAAACATGGTTTCAAAGTTTGTCAGCACCCATCCCTGCAACAGTTCCTTTATGAATTCAGTAATCTTATCAATGATCCCGCCCATGAATTATGAGAACAGTGTGGTAAGCTGTGGGATTACCGTCTGTGCCACAATGATGATGCCACCGCCACTCATAAGCTGTTTTATCCCCAATTAGGTGTAAAACTCTGCTCGATGGCGGGCGGCGGCGTACAAAAAATCTATATGGTGTTTTTA
>ERZ1027256.900-NODE-900-length-9796-cov-5.587414_pt1 | contig 9796 bp, 7 predicted proteins | sample MGYA00519242_ERZ1027256 | MGnify/ENA primary metagenome ERZ1027256 (study PRJEB26926, sample SAMN06164394) | human gut metagenome | biome: ENVO:00009003; feature: ENVO:2100002; material: ENVO:00002003 | host: Homo sapiens | place: USA | collected 2012 ...
GGGTAGATGGTTGCTAAAGCAACCGCGCCTTGGCGCGAGAATGTGCCAAAGCACATTCTTTTTTATATAAGAAGCCTCATTTTCCATTCGCGTTGTATGCTGCCGGGCGCGCCGTAGCAAAAACAGCCGCCGTACAAACACGGCAGCTGTTTTTATTATCGCTATCTGATATTTTATTTATCGATAATGCTTGCATGGAACTCCTGCAGAGACTGCACCGGAAGCTTGCCGTCACGTTTTGCGGAACGGATGCCTTCTACAGTTGCCTTTGCAGCAGCCATGGTTGTAATATACGGAATACGGTTCTTAATGGCAGCCTTACGAATGTAACTGTCGTCGGTTGTACCCTTCTTGCCGCGGGGAGTATTGACAATCAGCTGGATCTGGTCATTCGTGATCTTATCCAGGATGTTCGGACGTCCCTCGTTGAGCTTGCATACCTTCAGGGCAGGAATACCGGCCTGTTCGATCAGGTCACAGGTTCTGCCGGTTGCCATAATTTCAAAGCCAAGCTGATAGAAGCCTCTTGCAACGTCAACTACCTCTGCCTTATCTCTGTCATTAACAGAAATCAGCACGCAGCCGGAAGTGGGCAGCTTGGTCTTTGTCGCTTCTTCTGCCTTGAAGAATGCATCACCAAAGTCTGTAGACAGTCCAAGAACCTCACCGGTGGAACGCATTTCAGGTCCGAGTACCGGGTCAACCTCCGGGAACATATTGAAGGGGAATACCGCTTCTTTTACACCGTAGTGAGCGAATTTCTTTTCTTTCAGCTCCGGCACCGGGCTCTTGCGTCCGGTATAAGGCAGGGTAACGATATCCGTTGCAATCTGAACCATGTTGATGCCGCAGACCTTGGATACAAGCGGAACGGTTCTGGATGCACGGGGATTTGCCTCGATGACAAATACCTTGCCGTCCTCAATCGCATACTGCATATTCATCAGGCCAACAACATGCAGCTCCTTTGCGATCTTTCTGGTGTAGTCTTTCAGAGTTTCGATCTGCTCTTCTGTCAGTCCTCTCGGAGGAATGATACAAGCAGAGTCGCCGGAATGGATACCAGCCAGCTCGATATGCTCCATAACAGAAGGAACGAATACATGCTCGCCATCGCTGATTGCGTCCGCTTCACACTCGGTTGCATGATGCAGGAATCGGTCAATCAGGATCGGTCTGTCCGGTGTTACACCCACTGCCTGCTGCATGTAGAAGGTCAGCGCTTCATCGTCATAAACGACCTCCATGCCGCGTCCACCAAGGACGTAGGAAGGACGTACCATAACCGGATAGCCGATTCTGTGAGCAGTTTCCAATGCTTCTTCCACATTGACAGCCATGCCTGCTTCCGGCATCGGAATCTCCAGCTTCTCCATCATTTCACGGAACTGGTCACGGTCTTCTGCAAGGTCGATGGCTTCCGGAGTGGTTCCGAGAATATTGACACCGTATTTCTTCAGGTCTGCTGCCAGATTCAGCGGAGTCTGTCCACCGAACTGTGCGATAACGCCAACCGGCTGTTCTTTTTCATAAATTGCAAGGACATCTTCCAGAGTCAGAGGCTCGAAATACAGCTTGTCGGAAGTGTCGTAGTCTGTGGATACCGTCTCAGGGTTACAGTTTACAATGATCGTGGAGAATCCGAGCTTACGCAGTGCTTTTGCAGCATGTACGCAGCAGTAATCGAATTCGATACCCTGACCGATTCTGTTAGGACCGCCGCCGAGGATCATTACCTTCTGTTTGCTGTTGTCTACCGGGCTTTCGTCCTTGATATGATAGCTGGAGTAATAGTATGCGGAATCCTCAGTACCACTTACATGAACACCTTCCCAGCCTTCCACAACGCCAAGCTCTGTTCTGCGTGTCCGAATTGCTTCCTCGGATACACCCAGGATCTGGCTTAAATATTTATCAGAGAAGCCATCCAGCTTCGCCTGTTTCAAATCAGCATCTGCAGGAACCTGTCCGTGATAAGCAGCAACGAGCTTCTCTTCTTCCTCAACCAGCTCCTTCATCTGCTCGATAAAGTAATCCTTAACTTTGGTCAGTTTGTTGATTTCTTCTACAGATGCACCCTTACGCAGCGCTTCATACATGATGAAATAGCGCTCGCTGCTGGGAGTTGCAAGCATGGTCAGAAGCTCCTTTTTGGACTTCTGATCAAAATCCTTTACATGACCAAGACCATAACGGCTCTTTTCCAGAGAACGGATTGCTTTCTGGAATGCTTCCTTATAAGTCTTGCCGATGCTCATGACTTCGCCGACTGCTCTCATCTGAGTTCCGAGCTTATCCTCTACGCCCTTGAACTTTTCAAATGCCCAGCGCGCGAATTTCAGAACGATATAATCGCCGTCCGGAACGTATTTATCCAGTGTGCCATATTTACCGCAAGGAATTTCATCCAGAGTCAGACCGCTTGCCAGCATTGCAGAAACAAGAGCGATCGGGAAACCGGTTGCCTTACTTGCAAGTGCAGAAGATCTGGAAGTTCTGGGGTTGATTTCAATAACAACAACACGACCGGAAATCGGATCATGTGCAAACTGTACATTCGTACCGCCGATCACCTCAATTGCGTCTACGATACGATATGCCTGATCCTGCAGCTTCTTCTGTACCTCCTCGGAAATCGTCAGCATTGGAGCGGAACAGAAGGAATCACCGGTATGCACGCCAACGGGATCAATGTTTTCAATAAAGCATACGGTAATCATATTTCCTTTTGCATCGCGGACAACTTCCAGCTCCAGCTCTTCCCATCCAAGAATGGACTCTTCTACCAGAACCTGACCCACGAGGCTCGCCTGCAGACCTCTTGCGCAGACTGTCTTTAATTCTTCTTTATTATAAACAAGACCGCCTCCGGCGCCGCCCATGGTGTATGCAGGACGCAGAACAACCGGATATCCCAGCTTGTCCGCAATCGCAAGTGCCTCGTCTACGGAGTAGGCGACGTCGCTTCTTGCCATCTCAACACCAAGCGCATTCATGGTATTCTTAAACTCAATACGATCTTCGCCGCGCTCAATTGCATCTACCTGAACGCCGATTACCTTTACATTGTATTTGTCCAGCACGCCTGCTGCCTGCAGCTCGGAGCAAAGATTCAGTCCGGACTGTCCGCCCAGATTCGGAAGCAGTGCATCCGGGCGTTCCTTTTCAATAATCTGCTCGAGACGTTCCACATTCAGCGGTTCAATATATGTGATATCCGCTGTGTCCGGATCTGTCATGATCGTTGCCGGATTCGAGTTTACCAGTACGATTTCGTAGCCCAGCTTTTTCAGTGCCTTACAAGCCTGTGTGCCGGAGTAATCGAACTCACATGCCTGTCCGATAATGATCGGTCCTGAGCCAATAATCAGTACCTTATGAATGTCTTGTCTTTTCATAAATCCACCCATATTATCCTTTCTGTAAACGTATTCCCTAAAAACCCATTGTATATTCTAGCACAATTTACAAAGGACAACAAGATTTTTTTCGATTAGTTGAAGCCAAAAAACTTCTGGCAGATTTTGTAGCCTTCCACAGAAATCCATCTTCCGGTTTTTCCAGGCAGATTCATACAGTTTCCTAAAAGACCGTAACGCAGCTTTCTGTAAACCTTCTTGTCCTTTTGGCTGATGTAGTTTAACAGCTCACGCTTTTTCTCGAGAGATTCCGGTGTGTTGATGCGGATCAGCAGGATGGAGGAGATCGTCGTAATGATGTCCAGATAGCTTAGCATATACTTTGCAAGGGGCTTATTGCCCATGATCTCGCTCTTCTTTTCCACAAAGTAGTCTGTCATGATCTGGTTGACCTTGATCTGCTGGTCGATTCGTCCGGTCATGACCTTTTCGTTGACGGACTGATCTGACCTGCCGATAAAATAGCGGTAGAAATCCACATCCAGATAATACATGTTGCGGACATACGGCAGAGGCTCAAAGACATAAATATTGTCCACATAAAACGTATGCTCCGGAAGCTTTAAACCGCATTCCCGCAAAAGCTTCGTCCGGTAAATAACGGAATGCATCAGGATATACTGACCGACATGGAAACGTCCAACATCTTCCCAGCCAAACATACGGTATTCCGGCAGGACATGTTTATAACGCATCACCTTTTTGCGGCGTTCACCCTCTTTTTCGTAAACAAAGTTGCTGATCAGAAGATCAAGTGTATCCACACCGCCGGTCAGCTCTCTCAGCTTTTCCAGAATGGCGAGATAGGCATCTTCTTTTACCCAGTCGTCACTGTCTACCACTTTAAAATAAATTCCGGTCGCATTTTCAATTCCGGTGTTGACCGCAGAGCCGTGTCCGCCGTTTTCCTTATGGATCGCCTTTACAATCGTAGGATATTTTGCCGCATATTCGTCTGCGATTTTGGCGGTGTCATCCTTCGAACCGTCGTTGACAATCAAAATTTCAACATCCTCTCCCCCCGGAAGCAGAGATTCGATGCAATGTGCCATATAATCCTGCGAATTATAGCAGGGAATTGCAATAGAAAGCAGTTTCATAGTGTTGTTCCTTTCATCTTCTGGATACCTGTCTGAATTTTCAGATAGGCGCTGTAAGCTGCAAATGCGGACGGAATCGGGTAATTTCCTTCGATTTCCTGTGTCTCAACAAAAAGGAGGGATTCATCCTGACCCATGGGCTCCAGTTCATCCACCAGAACATGATAGCCGGTCATGTGCCACTCCTTATGGGTGAAAATATGTTTTGATTCCGGAAGCTTCTCTATCCGGACAGCTTCCACACCCTGTTTTTTCAGCCATTCCCTGACCTCTTCCAACGATGCCTTTTTGTCCATCGCCGGAAATTCATACAGTCCTGCCAGCAGTCCCTTTTTCGGACGCTTACGCAAAACGACCTGTCTACTCGTTCGAATCACGAGAATCGTCTTATCTTCGATCGTCCTTGCCTTTTTGGCTGCCTTTTGCGGATACTGCTGCCAGGTGCCATGCAATCCTACCAGGCAGAATTCCTGCCACGGACAGTTGCTGCACTTCGGTGCACCGTTTGGCAGACAGACGGTTGCGCCAAGCTCCATCAACGCCTGATTAAAGTCACCGGGGCGATCCTTTGGCATGACAGGACGCAGATCATCCTCTACTCTTTTTTTTACCGACTGATCGGAAATATCGCTGTCATCCTCCAAAAGCCGGGCAATGACGCGCAGCACGTTTCCGTCCACTGCGGGATTGGGCTGTTTAAAGGCAATCGAAGAAACCGCGCCAGCTGTGTAGCTTCCGATTCCTTTTAGCTTTAAAAGCTCCCTGTAATCCGACGGCATCTCTCCGCCGTATTCTGTCACAATCTGCTGTGCCGCAGCCTTTAAATTCCGTGCCCTGCTGTAATAGCCGAGTCCTTCCCAAAGTTTTAATAATTCATCATCATCCACTTCGGCGAGCGCTTCGATATCCGGCAGTCGTTCCATAAAGCGCGCAAAATACGGTTTTACCGCCTCGACCCGCGTCTGCTGCAGCATGATCTCCGATACCCAGACCCGATACGGCGTTGGTTCTTCCCGCCAGGGTAAGCTCCGTCTGCTTTTATCATACCATGTTAATAGCCCCGGCGCAATCCGGTTTAACAGTTCCTGTTTTCTCTGTACTTCAATATTTCTTGGGGTTTGTTGCTTCAATCCAGTTCTCCGTTTTTTTCTTTTTTGCTCACCGCAGGCGATTGCACTCATAACGCTCCAGTGTCATCAGGCAGCTTTTCAGCGTGTCGTACTGCTCCTCCAAGCTGCCCTCCGAAAGCTCCAGATCCAGGGAAGCAGCAATGGCATTCAACATATGAAGATCGACTTTGCCCTCCAGCGATGCAAATACTTCCAGCTTTTCTTCGTAGCTGTCCGCATCTAAAAAAGCGAGCAGACCGGGATCGGGCTGGGGCTCAACAGAGTTCTCAGAGGATGCTGCAACGGCCCGGGACTCAACATTGCTCTCTGACGGCATTGCAGCGGGCCGGGGCTCAACAGGGTTCTCTGACGACATTGCATCGGGTCGGAGCTCAACAGGGTTCTCAGACGGTGCTGCAACAGGCCGTGACACTGCCGCTGCTTCTGCCATCGGGATCCGCATAAAACGGTCTTTTCCCGCTGCATCAGGATATTTTTTTGCATCCACCTTTTCCAAAAACATGGAAAGCGGTCTTGCAAAAACCTGGAACTCTCCATAAAGTGCCTGATAGATCACGAGCTGCTCACCGGTCTCCGTGTGGGTTGCCAGTGCTACAATCCGATAAAGCTTTCCTTTAAAATGCTGATAAATTTCTCCTGCCTGGGGAATCTGATTCATCAATTTGCCTCCTGTCCCTTTCTGCAGTCGTTTCATCCATACGACTCTCTGATATCACAGTATACTCTAAATTCCAAAAGCTGTCATGCGAAAAGTTTTCCTCTTTACGAGCCTTTCATTTGGTTGTATGATGTCTTTGAAATCTAAAGACCGCATCATTCAGAAAAGAGGCATCTTCTATGTCAGACAAGGACACGCACACTTACCTTGAAGTCAACGGTGATTTCCGCATGCGTGAGCTCGATCACAACGATCTGGAGCAGTTCAACGCACTTTTACAGTATGCTTTTCAGGTAACCTCCTACGAGCTCTTCCAGACCGGCTGGGAGCAGGAGGAAATCAAATATGCCAAACGTCCGATTCTCGAGGACGCTTATGTACTCGGTTGGTTTTATAAAGAAAAGCTGGCATCCATGATCGTTGTTTATTCCATGCAGATCAACATTCAGGATAACATTATGGCGATGGGCGGCATCACCGGAGTCACTACTTATCCGGAATACACCGGACGCGGACTGATTCATTCCCTGATGCGCTATGTCATCGACTATATGCACAAAAAGAAGCTTCCCATTTCATTTCTATATCCATATTCCATTCCATTTTATCGGAAAATGGGATGGGAGATTGTGTCCGACAAGCTCACCTTCACAGTCAAGGATACGCAGCTTCCAAAGGCCTTTCCCGTCCGGGGCATGGTCGAACGTGTCAGCCTGGATTCCGAGGATTTTCATAACGTGTATTCCTATTTTGCCATGCAGCACCACGGTGCACTCATCCGAGACAGGCTGGCCTGGGATGAATACTGGCGCTGGGAAAATGATGATATGATCGTAGCCCTTTATTATAATGAAGAGCACAAGCCCCTTGGTTATCTGGTTTATTACATTGCAAATGAAATTTTTCATATTAAGGAAATGGTTTATTTAACCAGCGAAGCAAGACACGGTCTATGGAACTACATCAGCGCACATTTTTCTATGATCACACAGGTACGGGGGGATAATTATTCCGGCGAACCCATGGCATATCTGTTTGAAGACAGTGAGATTGAAGAAACGATAGCTCCCTATATTATGGCACGAATCGTAGATGTTGAAAGCTTTTTGCAGGAGTATCCCTGGCAGATCCAGCCGGAGGATTTCAAAATCCATTTCCGGGTTACTGACGGCCTTGCTTCCTGGAATCAGGGAGATTTTCTCGTTTCCTGGCACGAGGGGGAAACAACCTGTGAGCGTGTCGAGGACAATCAGTCCATTAACGTCGTAGAACTCGACATTAACACGCTCACTGCCTTGATGATGGGCTACAAGCGCCCGACTTATCTTTACGACCATGAAAAAATCTCGATGGAATACTATATGCTGACCTGGCTGGAGCGGCTGATTCCGGTCAAGAAACCGTATTTTTCGGATTATTTCTAAACTTCGCGACAGAAACCCCGCCCTGCAGGAATGCGGACCGGGTACACCAACACAAAAGCGGTACAGAGCTCAAAATCTGTACCGCCTTTTTCTGCACGTTGTTTCCGATATTTCACTCTTTCTTTGCCGCCTGAATCTGATCAAACAGCTCCGCGCAAGCAATTGTCGTCGCATGCGGAACAACCGGGCTTTCCGTCTTCTTTGCGCGCACGCAGCGGATCGTCTCTTCGATCTCGTAGGTAAAGCCCTTCTGCGTCGTCGTATCTGTGAATTCTTCCTTCAGCATTCCATCCGCCCCATATAAAAAGCATTTGGATGCATAATGGGGATCGGGCAGCTCAATGCGCCCTTCCCGACCGTAGATCACCATGCTGTTGCCCATAGGCGCTGCAAAGCTCGTCACAAGATCTGCCAGCACATGTTCGAACTTCACCGTAACCTGATCGGTTAAGTCTACACCGGTCTGATCAAGGTTCGCAGCCGCATAGGTTTTGCGGACAGGCTCATTGACCAGCCAGGTCGCGATTTCATAGGCATAAACCGTGATATCCGTCGCAGCTCCGCCGCACAGCAGAGGGCTGTGATACCGATTGTCTGCTCCCTCCGGCGCGAGAAAACCGATTCTTCCCTGTAAGGCTTCCAGTCTGCCGATTTTTCCTTCTGCCGCCCATTTTTTTGCCTGGTTGACCGCGGGCAAAAACCGGCTCCACATCGCTTCCATTACAAAGGTTTGGTCTTTTTCTGCTTTTTCAAAAACCGCTTTTGCCTCTGCACTGTTCGTAAACATCGCTTTTTCGCACAACACCGGAACGCGATGCTCCAGACAAAGCATCGTCAGACGGAAATGGTCGTTTGGCGTCACCGCAATATAAACGCAGTCCGGCTTTTCCTCTATCAGCATCTGCTCATAGTTGTCATACGCATGGGCTACGCTGCATTCCTCCGCAAATTTTTGTGCGCGTCCCAGATCCTTACTGGCGATCGCGCTCACCTCACAGTCCTCCACCAGCGTCACTGCATCGCAAAACTGATGTGCGATGTTGCCCGCTCCCATAATGGCAAATCGAAATGTGCTCATGTTTTTTACCCCTTTTCTTATATTGTGTTCTTACGCAAAAGCTGCGTATTGCTGTACATATTCCTCGGCTGCGTCACTCAGGCATTTTCCTCGCCCCAGCGCAGCAGCAGACGACTCAAATACCGTACCGCAGGCATCAATGCCGCCGGGTCCACCTGAAAGGTCGGCTGATGAATTGTCGCCCCCTTTCCGATGCCGATTTTAATATAGCAGCCTGGCACTTTCTCCATGTAGAAAGAAAAATCATCTCCGCCGAGAGACTGTTCTTCCGGAACAGTCCAAAAGCCCTCCGCTTCTGCCGTTTCCTTTGCAAAAGCCGCCATTTCTGCATCGTTGCAAACAGCCGGAGGACCGGGAATCCACTCTACCTCTGCGGATGCGCCATAGGCAGATGCGGTCTGCTCTGCAATTGCTTTTAAGCGTTTTTCAAACAGGCAGCGATCCTGCCGATCCATGGTCCGGACAGTTCCCTCCAGCTGTGCCGTCTGCGGAATCACATTCCAGGTATTGCCCGCTTCCAGTCGCGTAACGCTGATGAGTGTAGGATGGAACGGATTGATATTGCGGGTTACGATCGTCTGAAATGCCTGAACCATGGCTGCAGCCGCCGGAATGGGATCAACGCCATCATCCGGGTGTGCGCCGTGGCAGCCGACGCCCGTTATCGTAATCACAAACCGATCTACTGCCGCCGCAACTGCGCCCTCCCGGATGCCGATGGCATTGACCAAATTGGTCGGATCAGAATGAAAGCCCCAGACGCGCGTAACCGAATCGAGTGCCGTCGTTTCCAACACTTTCCATGCGCCCAGGGAGGACTCTTCTCCTGGCTGGAAGAAAAACCGCACTGTCCCACAGAGCTCGTCCTTATGTTCCTGCAGCCAGATCGCAGTCCCGATTCCCGCCGTGATGTGAAAATCGTGTCCGCAGGCGTGCATCTTTCCCGGACCTGTCTCTTATACACATCTGACGCTGCCGACGAAGAGG
>ERZ1027256.905-NODE-905-length-9761-cov-4.047290_pt1 | contig 9761 bp, 7 predicted proteins | sample MGYA00519242_ERZ1027256 | MGnify/ENA primary metagenome ERZ1027256 (study PRJEB26926, sample SAMN06164394) | human gut metagenome | biome: ENVO:00009003; feature: ENVO:2100002; material: ENVO:00002003 | host: Homo sapiens | place: USA | collected 2012 ...
TCTGCGCATGTCTCGTGGGCTCGGAGATGTGTATAAGAGACAGGTTAACAATTTATCCTTCGGGAGAAGTCTATGCCAATGTGAATTGCAGTGTATTAGGAAATATACAAGATTCATCTTTAAAGGAACTTCTCTATAAAGAAATAACAGAAGGAAATGCTTGGCTTAGAATTAGAGGCAATGAAAAACCTTGTAACCAATGTGTTAATAGGGATTTATGTCCCTCTATCTCTAATTATGAGCTGGTGATAGGAAAAAACAATTTATGTAATATACCAATTGAATAAGTGGACGTATTCCCATATTATCGTCAGCTTGATGCCATGGATTGTGGTCCTACTTGCCTACGTATGATAGCTAAGTTTTATGGTAAGAGCTATTCTTTGCAGACTTTGCGTGCCCGTTCTTTTATTTCTCGCAATGGTGTTTCCATGTTAGGCATCAGCGATGCCGCTGAGTCTATTGGTTTCAGAACGTCCGGAGTTCGTGTCTCTTTTGAACAATTGGCGGAAGATGTTCCTCTGCCTTGCATTTTGCATTGGAATCAGAGTCATTTTGTGGTTTGCTATGATGTTAAGAAAAAGAAAGGGCAATACTCGTTTAGAATAGCAGACCCTGCAACTCAGTTGGTTACGTATAATGAACTGGAATTGAAGCGATGCTGGTTAGCTACCAAATCGGACGGAGAAGAGAAGGGGACTGCACTTGCACTGGAACCCACTCCTGACTTTTATAATGGTGAGGGAGAACCGGAACTGAAAGAAAGAGGGTTGCGTTTTTTCTTCCGTTATCTGACTCCCTATAGGAAAGAGTTGTTTCAGCTGATATTGGGCATGTTGGTGGTGAGCTTACTTCAGCTTATCCTACCTTTTCTTACGCAAGCCTTGGTGGATGTGGGTATCAGTGACGGAAATTTGAGCTTTATTACCTTAGTGCTGGTTGCGCAGATTATAATCTCGGTATCACAACTATCGGTAGAGTTTATCCGTAGCTGGATATTGTTGCATGTGAATACGCGTATATCCATCTCCCTTATTTCGGACTTTTTGGCAAAGTTGATGAAGTTGCCGCTTCATTTTTTTGATACGAAGATGGTGGGAGACATTATACAGCGCATTGGTGACCATGACCGTATAAAGAATTTTCTGACAGGTTCTTCTATTAGTACGCTCTTTTCCTTTGTCAGTTTTTTCATCTTTGCTATTGTACTTGCTTACTACAATTTGGTGGTATTGGGAATCTTTCTTTTAGGTAACAGCTTGTATATTGCCTGGATACTTGCTTTTATGAAATATCGCCGTGAATTGGATATCCGTCGGTTTGCACAAGCAGCCGGAGAGCAGAGTAACCTTGTGCAGATGGTGACCGCTATGCAGGAAATAAAGTTGAATAACTGCGAGACACAGAAGCGCTGGCAGTGGGAGCGTATTCAGGTGAAACTGTTTAAAATCAGCGTAAAAGGGTTGGCTTTGGGGCAAGTACAACAAGTAGGTTCTGTATTTTTCAATCAGACCACGAATATTATAATCTCGTTTATTGCGGCAAAGGCGGTGGTGGAAGGGGAGATGACACTGGGTATGATGATGTCTCTGACTTATATCATCGGTCAGCTCAGTGCGCCGGTCTCTTCTTTTATAGGATTTGCGCAGCAGTTTCAGGACGCCAAGATAAGTCTGGAACGGCTGAATGAGGTACATGGGAAACCGGATGAGGAGCAGGATATTGCTTCCAAATTGTCCGTTTTGCCTGAGAGACGGGATATAAAGATGGAAAATGTGTGCTTCAGTTACGATGGAGCGGATAGAGACTATGTGCTGGATAATGTCTCTTTAGTGATTCCCGAACATAAAGTGACAGCTATTGTAGGTGCGAGCGGGAGTGGAAAGACTACTCTGGTGAAACTGATGCTTGGTTTCTATTCGCCCAATAAGGGGGCTGTGAAGGTGGGTGATGCTTCGTTAGAGAACATAAATCCCCACTTGTGGCGTGCCAAGACGGGAGCCGTGATGCAGGACGGCTTTATCTTTTCGGAAACCATTGCGCAGAATATTGCTGTGGGAGAGGAGCAGATTGATGTGGAGCGGCTGCGCCATGCCGTGGCGGTAGCCAATATCCGTGATTTCATAGACTCGCTTCCATTGGGGTATAACACCAAAATCGGTATGGAGGGAAACGGTATCAGTCAGGGGCAGAAACAACGTTTGCTGATAGCGCGTGCCGTGTATAAAAATCCGGAATTTCTTTTCTTCGACGAAGCCACCAATGCCTTGGATGCGAATAATGAAAAGGAGATTATGGAACATCTGCATGAATTCTATAAAGGGAAAACCGTAGTGGTAGTGGCGCATAGGCTCAGTACGGTGAAGGATGCCGACAAGATTGTGGTGCTGGATAGGGGATGCATTGCGGAAGAAGGTACCCATCGGGAACTGACGGAGCGGAAAGGAATGTATTATCGGCTGGTTAAGAATCAGCTGGAATTGGGTAGCTAATGAATGGAGGAAGAGAAGATATATAAGGATATAGAACTTCGCAGTGAAGAAGTGCAGGAGGTGATGAACCACATTTCTCCTTGGGTGGTGAGGTGTGGGATTACTGTCTTGGCAGTGATTCTGTTGATGGTACTGGTTGGTTGTTGGATATTCAGGTATCCGGACACCTTGGCGGCAGAGGTGACTCTGGCCACGGAGGAACCTCCCGCCTTTGTGCTGTCACATGCTACTGGGAAACTCGATACGCTTTATGTGAAGAACGGGAGTTCGGTGGAGGCAGATACGGATTTGGGTGTGATTGGTAATGCGGCATGTTCTGAAGATGTACGTCTCCTTAAGAAATGGATGAAGGCATGGGAAACGCAGGATTATGATTGGCAGAAAGGAGTGGAGCTTTTTATCGGCAGGCGCTGGCAGTTGGGGGAACTGCAATCGGCTTTTGCAGCTTTCATTACTTCACTTACAGAATATGCACGTTTTATGGAGTTGGACTATTACGCTCGGAAACTTCGTTTTCAGGAAAAACAACTGGGTGGACAACGCTCCTATCTTCGGTTGGCAGAGCGGGAATATGAGTTGATTGATAAGGATATAAAGCTTGCCGAGAGTATGTATATCCGTGATTCTATTTTATATGTGCGCAAGGCGATGATTGCTGCGGAATTTGAGGAGTCTGGAAGCAGATATTTGCAAAGTTTGCGTTCTAAAGAAGAGGTACGTATGAGTTTGCTTCAGGCAGAAATGCAGTTGGTGCAACATGAGGAGAATATGTTGGATATACGTAAGCAAGCATACGATGAGGAACAGAGTCGTCGGACTGATTTAAAGAATGCCATAGGGCAGTTAGCCGCGCAATTGAGTGCATGGGAGCACTCTTATTTATTGAAAAGTCCGGTCAGGGGGAAGGTTACTTTTATGACGGTTTGGAGTCGTAACCAGAATGTGAAAGCCGGTGAGACGGTTTTCACGATTCAGCCATCCGACAGTTCAAGGGTGTTAGGTAAGGCTCTACTTCCTTTGCAGGGTTCGGGTAAGGTACATGTGGGACAGCGGGTGCATATACGTCTGAATAATTATCCCGACCAGGAGTTTGGCTATGTAAAAGGGCAGGTTGCAAGTATCTCTCCTGCTCCAACGGAAGAGGGAATGTATATAGTAGAAATAACTTTGCCTGACGGCATGCAGACCAACTACGGCAAACAGCTACCTGTTTCGCGTGAGTTGAAAGGTACGGCAGACATTATCCTTGCTGACAAGAATGTACTGGAAAGGTTGTTGGCTCCGTTGAGGAAAGTGGTGGAATATGAAAAATGAAAAATAGTTCTATGTAAATTTCGTAATTCATTTGTTTTTAGTATGTTTGTGCTATTCGTATATATAGTATGAAATACTAAGGAAGAGAATGTTCTTAATGAAAGTATGAAAAGAAGAGTTAAAGCATTGACTGTTGTTTTGGCAATATGTCTTATAACTGTTTTTATTCGATGTCAGTCGGATGAAACTCCTATTCAGCAACTTATAGTTGTTGTGAATGGGGATTCTATTGAGATGGTTTTTGTGAAAGGAGGTACATTTATGATGGGATGTACAGATGAGCAGGGATGTGACTGTGAGGATAACGAGAAACCAGCACGTAAGGAGTCGGTATCTGATTTTTACATAGGAAAATATGAAGTTACTCAAAGGCTGTGGAGGGCGGTTATGGATACTGATTCCATTTTGCCGTTTAATGGGGGATGCGAAGATTGCCCGATGGAAAATGTAAGCTGGAAAAATGCGCAGGAGTTTATCGGTAGATTAAATGCTATGACCGGTAAAACATTTCGTCTTCCGACTGAGGCCGAATGGGAATACGCAGCGCGTGGTGGACACAAAAGTAAGCACTATAAATACAGTGGCAGCAATCAGGTAAGTGAGGTGGCTTGGCATGTTGGGAATTCCTCTGGCGGACAATATGGAGAAGCTGGAACTACCCGTCCGGTAGGTCTGAAAAAAAGCAATGAATTGGGATTGTATGATATGAGTGGCAATGTTTGGGAGTGGTGTGGTGATTTGTACACTAAAGAATACAAGCAAGGTGGTAAGTCTATCCATCCGGGATGGCCTTTTGAGGGTACTTATCTTTTTTTCCGCCGAATATTGCGAGGTGTAAGTTGGGGAGGAACAGCAAAGGGGTGTCGGGTGTCGTACATTGATTACGACATTGAGAATTATAGTGACGAGTATGGAGGTTTTCGCCTTGTGATGGAGCCGGAATCGATTAAATAATGTAATTAATGATGATAAGTGATATTTTACTACTTTCAGAGTAATGAATAGAAATGGTATGAGATATATGTGGAAATTCTTTTTATTATTGATGTTGGTTGTAACTTCGTGTTCCGAAAAGCAGATTGATGGCAATGTAATTAATGTTGCGGAAGCAATGAGTAGATTGTCAGAAGGACAATCTGTACAAAATTTGTTTTCCAGCATAAGTTATATTCCTTTGGAGACTAATGAGCAGGCTATTATAGGAAAATATCCGGAGTGCATAATTATGGATAGTGCGATATTGGTATCTTCTGTCCATCAGAATCTGAAACTTTTTGACCGTACTAACGGGAAGTATATTCGGGATATTGGACACGTAGGTACTGATCCGGAAGGATATGCAAAGGATTCATGGGGGAAAGTGAGCTTTTGGGCTGATACGGTTCGGAGAACCGTTTATCTATTGGGATGGAATAATGATTTCCTACTATATGGATTTGATGGGAAATATAAGGATAGAATTCGATTGCAAGATACAGTCAATTGTATTCTGTCCCAAAATTACTATTTGATGGATGCGGACAGAATTTGGGGACATAATAAAATGAAACTCTCTCCGGAGACGCCATCAGTCTTTTATATGGATAGAAATACGATGTCATTGACCGGTATTGCTACATGGAATTCAGCCCTGCTTCCCATGGATGAGGTTTTGTCGGTTTCAAATTTGTTGGGGGGCAATGTTGCTTATGGAGGTGACTTGGCAATGGCAGAATTTGTTGGTGACCGGAAATATTATACGGCAATCAATAGCCCTTCGTTATGGAAATCTAAGGATGCCATCCGAGTGAAACAAGCTTTTAATGATACTATCTATACTATTTCAGAGCAGGGACTTACTCCATATCTGGTTTTTGAACTGGGTGAGTGGCACTGGAATGAGCAGCAGCAATTGGATGTAGAAGGATGTGATAAAAAAATAGCCATAGACTATATTCTGGAGAATGCAGAGTACATCTATTTCCATTTTCATACAAGCTTATATTTAGAAGAAAGTCAGTCATATTGTGGATTTTACCATAAGGAAAAGAAAACTGTTGTTTGCCAAAAGGGTGATAGCTTATTTGATAAAATGAATAATCAGCATATCCAAATCAGGGGAGTCACTTCGGATGGACATTTTTTTGCTTTGTTACAACCGGATGAACTCAGTGATGATAATCAACGGAGAATGGGAGTAGAAGAGGAAGGTAACCCTATTATGGTCATGCTTTATTAAGTACTTATTCCGTCGTCTTCCCCCTTGCATCCAAATACCCTCTTTTAAACATATCCACGAACAGAAAGAATAGTGACAAGAGCAGTGGCCCGAAGATGACACCCATGAATCCGAAAAGGGACAAGCCGATTACAACTCCGAAGACAGTGATAAGCGGATGAATGTCTGCCATTTTCTTCTGGATGATGAAGCGTATCAGGTTGTCGAGCTGTGAAATGACTGCACCGCCATAGATGGCCAGGCCGATAGCTTGAACCCAGTTGCCTATCAATGCCATGTAGACAGCTATCGGAAACCATACCAGCGCTGTTCCTACCATTGGGATGATGCTGGCGAAGCAGGTCAGGAAACCGGCGAACAAGATGTTGGGAGCACCGAAAATCCAGTAGCCTATCATGGCTACTCCTCCTTGTATGACGGCGAGTAAGGGGATGCCGATGGCATTGGAGCGGACAATCATGTTGATTTCGTGGATGACGTTTTGTGTATTGTCATCGTTGAACGGCAGTAGGTCGTTGACGTACTGTTCCATCTTTTTGCCCCCTATCAGCATGAAGTAGAGTACAAAGACCAGTACGAAGATGTTGACGGCAAAACTGCTGATACCTCCCATGATGGCTTGCCCGATGCGGGGAAGAATTGAAATGACGTATGCCACCGTGTCTTTCCCCAAGATATAGTAGCCGGTTTTGGCTTTAATGATGTTGGCCGCTTCTTCGAAAGGAGCTATAATGGCTTGCGGGTCCAGATTGATGTTTTGAAGATTGACCACAGCCAGCCATACCACCAGCCCAAGTGGAACCAGAAAGCAGAGAATTGCCTCTGCCGTAATGAGGGTGGCAGCTATGCTGCGCTTCATTTTCCGCTTGTCGGAAAGGTACATCATCTGCTTTCTCACCAGGATATAGATAGTCAAGGCTCCCAGCAGACCGCCCATGAATGGGGCTATTTGTCTGAAAAGAATGATTCCCAGCCCGATAATGATGGCTATCAATGAATATTTCCAGTATTGTTCTTTTGTGCTCATAAAGTTCCTGTATTTCTTAGTAAAGAAACATAAAAGAAGTTGAAAAGGTTTGGAAATTGTGGCCGGAATTCAATATTTATCCTTCGTCCAGCCAGCCTAACCCCTGGCGTATGATTTCCGGCTCCCCATTGGTGCAATCCACTACGGTAGAGCCTTCCGTACCGCCGATACCGCCGTCTATTACCAAATCGACAATATCACCGAATTTCTCGTCAATCAGTTCCGGGTCTGTGCAGTATTCAATGTCCTCATTGTCCTCATGCGGCAATGTAGTTGTCATGATGGGAGCATCCAGCAGGCGGGCTATTTCCTGAATGATGGAATTGTCCGGCATACGGATGCCGACCTCCTTACGGTTACGGAATATCTTGGGCAGGCGGGTGGTGCCGTTCAGAATGAAGGTGAAAGCTCCGGGCAGATTACGCTTCATCAACTTGAAGGTGCTGTTGTCCACTTTGGCGTATTCGCTGACCTTGCTCAAGTCGTAGCAGATGATGGAAAGATTGTTCTTCTTGGGGTCGATATTTTTAAGACGGCAGATACGTTCGATGGCTCGTTCCTTCAGTCCGTGGCAGCCGATGGCATACATGGTGTCGGTAGGGTAGATAAGGATACCTCCGTCATTCAGTAGGTCGACCACCTGCTGCAGGTCGGCGGGATTGTTATTTTTTTCATAAAGTTTCAGAAGCATGGCAGAAATGGATTTGAGTTTTATATTACATGCAAAAATAGATAATAATCGGCTTATAAACAAGCAATTCACCTTTTTAGCATCTCTTTCTCCAGTTTCTTTATCTTCTTCCAGGCCTCTTTGAATTTGGGACAGAGGGTGACGGCTTTCTCATAGTTTTTCATGGCCGCCTCCTTCATGTCATGCTTCAGGCATTCGTCACCCATAAGGATGTATTCGCGGGCATACTTCACGAGGGCTTTCTCTTTCTCCAATGCTGCTTGCTTCAGTGCACGGTTTTCCTCTTTCAGACGGTTGATGATGTTCAGCTTCCGGCGGATGAGGCGCTGCACGTTGGGCTTCTCGATGTCGTAGCGGGAATGGATGGCTTTGAAAAACTCATCCAGGAAAGTGCCGAAGTCCCCTTTGTCGAAGGCTTTGGCGGCGGCAACGTATTGAACGTCTGCCTGTGCTTGCTTCAAGGCACGGTCGATGGCGGTGCGGTTGTTGAAGCGTTCGGAGAAGCTGACAATCTCCGGACGCACGAATACATCGGCACGGCTGATGGGCTTTTTCAGCTGGATGCCTTCCAGCGAGGTGCAGCGGCTGAGGGCTACGTATGCCTGCCCACCGGCAAACACGCCGCCGGTAAAGTCGATGACTACCCGGCTGAAGGTCAGCCCTTGGCTCTTGTGGACGGTGATGGCCCATGCCAGGCGCACGGGATATTGTGTAAAGGTTCCCAGTTCTTCCTCTTCAATCTGTTTCTTTTCTTCGTTGTATTTGTAGCGGATGTTTCGCCACGACTCTCGTTTGACGTCACATTCCTTGCCGTCGTCGGTGATGACGTAGAGGGTCTCTTCAATAGGGTCGAAGCCGCTGATGACGCCGATGGTGCCGTTCACCCAGCGGCGGTCGAAGTCATTCTTGATGAAGATGATTTGTGCGCCCGGTTTCAGTACCAGTTCCTGCGAGGTGGGGAGGCTGCTTTCGGGAAAGTCTCCCATGATTTCGCCGTAGAAGGTGACCGGGTCACCGGGAAGTTCCGCCAGTTTTTTGTCGTTGATGTAGTCCACATTGTCACGGCGGGTGGCGAGGGTGATGTACATGTCGGCTTCCGATTGCTCTATTTGGGTGCCATAGCGGGTGTTGAGCAGCTGAAGTTCGGCAGAGCCGACGGTATTGTTGCGGATGTGGTCCAGCACATGGATGAACTTGCTGTCTGTTTGCCGGTATACTTTCTGCAGTTCGATGGAGACAAGGTCTATCTGGCCGAATACCCTGGCAGAGAAGAAATAAGGGGTAGGGTAGAATCGGTTCAGTATCTCCCGTTCATCTCCTTTGACGACGGGTTCCAACTGGAACACATCGCCCACCAATAATATCTGTTTGCCGCCGAAGGGTTCGCGCAGGTTGCGGGAATAGACGCGCAGGATGCGGTCTACGGCGTCGATGATGTCGGCGCGTACCATGGAAATCTCGTCGATGATGACCAGTTCCAGTTCTTCCAGTAGTTTGCGGTGGGGTTTGGTGTATTTGAAAAATTCGTGGATGCGTCCCCGTTGCAGACTGAAGTTCGGGTCATCGGGCAGCAGGGGGTAGAAGGGCAGTTTGAAGAAGCTGTGCAGGGTACTGCCTCCGGCATTGATGGCGGCTATTCCGGTAGGGGCAAGCACTACATGCTTTTTCTTCGTATTCGCGCAGATATATTTCAGGAAGGTCGATTTGCCCGTACCTGCTTTGCCCGTCAGGAATACGGACTGACGGGTATACTGAATGAGGTTCAAGGCATCTTGAAACTCTTTGTTTTGTGTATCGGGAACGAAGCTCAAAAGATTTCAGATTTATGATGGATTCCCGACTATGCCGAAATATTTCAGGGCGTTGGCGATGCCGTCTTCATCAACAGAAGTGGTTGTGTAGTTACTGGCAGCTTTTACGTCGTTATTGGCATTGCCCATGGCTACACCGATACCGGCATGGCGCAACATGCTGACTGTCTCTTATACACATCTCCGAGCCCACGAGACATGCGCAGAT
>ERZ1027256.912-NODE-912-length-9669-cov-4.711566_pt1 | contig 9669 bp, 6 predicted proteins | sample MGYA00519242_ERZ1027256 | MGnify/ENA primary metagenome ERZ1027256 (study PRJEB26926, sample SAMN06164394) | human gut metagenome | biome: ENVO:00009003; feature: ENVO:2100002; material: ENVO:00002003 | host: Homo sapiens | place: USA | collected 2012 ...
GCTCGGAGATGTGTATAAGAGACAGGAAATACACGAAGGCAGGAGAAAAAACGGATCTGACCATTTCAATCAAAAAGGCAGACTGGAACAAGGCAAGAGGCGGAAGCTATAAGACAGCGGTCACATTTACCATATCGTATGTGGACAGGAAATAGCGGAGAGGCGGTACTATGAAAAAATATCTGGCAGTTTTTATCATGATTTTAATATGCCTGCATCTTCCGATGCAGATCCGGGCATCTCAGAGTGAGATTGGTACAACGGTTCCGGAAACACATACGGTATCGATCGAGGCAGAGCATGCATCAGCGCAGTATATGGAAGGTGATAAGGGAATAAGCGACGCTTATCCCGTACCGCGTTTTTCCAAACCGGAATTTAAGATCACAGCAAAAGACGGTTATGAAATAAAACGTGTTTTGTTAAATGATAATGATGTGACAAAAAACGTGGAAAAGGGAATTTTAAAGCTTTCAGAGGTCTGTGAAAATCAAGTGATCAGGATCGAGACAGAAGCCGTTGCACCGGAAGATGCCGAATCATCGCAGAAGCCACAGAGCACGCAGAAGCCGCAGAGTACACAGAAACCGCAATCACAAACGCAGCAGACATCACAGGCACCGGAAAAGCAAAATACCGTTAAAAATGCGGAACAAATACAGGAAACCACAGAAACCGGCGATCAGGAGCAGCAAGATACCACAGAAACGACCGGTCAGGCACAGGAATCCGGAAATGAAATGTCAGAATCCATATCACAGGGAGAGATGGATGCAATGGATGGTGCAAATACGGAAAACGAGCCGGAAGTATCTGCCCGTCACTTCAGCTTCTGGTGGATCCTTTTACTGCTTTTGACTGCAGGTATCATAATATGGCTGATTATAGTTTTAAAAAAGAGAAATAATAATAAAAATGAGGAAAAACCACTTGACCAATAAGGAGAATCTGCCCATGTAAGGTTGCAACCTCTTCTCCCCATGTTATAATAAAAGTTATGAAATGTTTGTGGAGGAGAATGTAAAATGGAAAAGCTGCACTTTGCAAAGGGAAGAATGATTCTGCCTCTGACCGGAAGTTCATATGAACTCGGAAAAATGAAAGAGGCTATTGATCTGATAGAGGATACGCAGTTAGCGGAGATCGCATGTGCGGAAGCCTGTTATTTTACAGCGGATGCAAAAGGCTGTGTGGAACTTGTAAAAAAATATCTGGCAAGTGACGATGTAATGCTGCGCCTGTCAGCGGATATGCTGTATGTATTTGCGAACCTGACACTCGGAAATGCCAGAGAAGCACAGGCAGCACGCATAGATGTAAAGCAGTGCCTGCAAAAGGCACTGGAAGAAGATGCATGTACAGGAATAAAATCTACCTGTATATTTGCCTATTATCTGATCAATATTTTCCTGCATATCGAAACAGAAAAGGAAATGCCGGCTTTAGAGGGCTGCATTTCTGATCTGCCGACAGGACAGAGACTGTTTGCGATCAGTATTTTAGCGCATGGCATGTATTTAAAAAAAGAATATCTGAAAGCACAAGGGGTCGTACAGACTGCAATGCTGATGGCAGATGCGGTCTATCCGATCCCGTTTATCTATTTAAACTGTATTGCGGCCATGTGTCAGATCAATCAAAAAGAGCAGGAGGAAGCGATCAGTTCCGTGAAGAAAGCAATTTCTTTTGCGGGAAAAGACGGACTTTTTGAGCCTTTTATAGAATATCACGGCCTATTGCAGGGCGTTCTGGAGGTCTGTCTGCGAAAAAGCGAACCGGAAATTTATAAAAAACTGGTGGATGGGATCATTGCATTCAGCCGTGGCTGGATGAAGATCCACAATTCCCAGATGAACAGGGATGTAACAGATCTGCTGACACCTCTGGAGTTTTCCATTGCCATGCTTGCCTGCAGAGACTGGACCAATCAGGAGATCGCCCAGCATATGGGATTATCGGTTAATACAGTAAAGCATTATGTTTCCGATATTCTGGAAAAGCTGCAGATCGATAAGAGAGAGAAAATAAAGGATTTTGTGAATCAATAGGTCTTTTCTAAAAAATCGCATAATGCTATAATAGAAAGAAATTGAAAGGGGTAGGAAGACAAATGTCTTCATGTTTGTGTATGAATAAGGGAAATGGAACGAAAGGAAAACGGCTTGATTTTTTAAGAGTCATTATGCTGATTGGCAGTGTACCACTATTGTCAGCAATCATTATTCTGACGATCTGCGCTGCAACGAAGATGGAAAATGAACTGGAAACCAGTACATATGCAAGGCTTCGTGCCTGTGCGATTTCCGTACAGAAGTATTTTGAATGGGATATCCGCGAAGATATTCTGGAAAAAGATGATGTAAGCTATGAGTTTATTGATTCTTTACAAAAAGATGAGATCGAACTGACTTTCTTTGAAGGAGATACGCGTTTTATTACATCCATAAAGGATAAAAGCGGAAATAGAGTGGAAGGAACAAAAGCATCGGAAGAAGTCTGGAATATAGTAAAAACCGGAAAAGATTATCAGTCAGACGGTATAGATATTTCCGGAGCAAAGTATTATGTATATTATACGCCGGTCTGCACAGATGACGGTAAAGTCATCGGTATGGCATTTGCCGGAGAAAAGGAAGCAATAGTTAATGATGCAAAGAACAATCTGATGATCAGCTTTGTAAAAATTGCCCTTGTTCTTACGGTTGTTTATCTGATCATCCTGATCTGGCTGGCAAGGATAATCCGGAAGCCGATTGCAAAAACAGCAGCAGATATTGAAAATATCGCAAACGGTAATATTTCTAATGAAATCAGCGGTTCTTCCCAAATTGCGGAAACAGATAAGCTGATCACAGCTTCCAGAATCTTAAAGGAAAAGCTGAATGATATTGTCTCAGGTGTCAATGAGCATGTGCTCAATCTGCAGCAGGATACCGCATCATTGAAGGAACGGGCAGATTTTTGTAATGATGGCACAAAGCAGATCAGCCAGGCAATGGAAGAATTATCCGTTACAGCAGTCACATTGGCTGAAAATGTGCAGGATGTCAATGCAAAATCATTGGAAATGGGAAATGCGATTACGGATATCGATGGAGATGTACAGGTTCTCAGTGACAATTCCAATCACATGGATAAAGCAAACGAAGACGCAGCAAAGTCTATAGAAACTGTTTTAGACAGCTCTAACCGGTCTTCTGCAATTGTAGAGAAAATCACCAACCAGATCGAAGAAACCAATCAGGCTATATCATCAATCAATGAGGCAGTAGATCTGATCATGGATATCACGGGACAGACAAGCCTGTTGTCTCTGAATGCATCTATTGAAGCTGCAAGAGCCGGACAGGCAGGACGAGGCTTTGCCGTTGTTGCAGATGAGATCAAAAAGCTTTCCGAACAGAGTGCGCAGGGTGCAGATACCATCAAGCAGGTAGCGGATAACATTTTTGAAAAATCAAATGAAAGTGTTGCACTTGTAAATGAGGTCAGAGAGTTGATTGGTAAAGAACAGGAAGATATTTCTGTGACAAAAGAAAGCTTTGAGATATTAAGTAAAACAATTAACGATAACCTTGTAGCGGTTTCCCGTATCAGTGAGAAGACAAAGCAGCTTGATACGATCAAACAGGCTATTATCGGAAATATTAACGATCTGAGTGCTATTTCCGAAGAAAATGCAGCAAGCAACCAGGAAGTATCCGCAAATATCACCAATATTGCAGAATCAATCGATGAGATGAACGCAGCAACGGGTCATGTGAATAATATATCCGAAGAACTTGCGCAGCTGATGGAATATTTTAAGTAAACCGAATACTTGACAGGAAAACGTAATAAACCATTATGAATTATATTGTTTTTGACCTCGAATGGAATCAGGGAATTGCCGGAAAAAGAGAAAGCAGCCATGAGGAGATTCCGTTTGAAATTATCGAAATCGGAGCGATCAAGCTTGATAAACGTAAAAATATCATAGGGCAGTTTCAAAAGATCATTAAACCGTCTGTTTATAAGAAAATGCCGGATATCATTGAAGATATGCTCCATGTAGATATGAAGGAGCTGAAGGCCGGAACACCGTTTCCGGAGGCAGCGGAGGAATTTTTAGCCTGGTGCGGAGAGGATTTTATATTTTGCAGCTGGGGATCTTTAGATCTTCTGGAGCTGCAGCGGAACATGAAATATTATCAGATGCCGGCTCTGGCAGCAGGGCCGATCTGCTTTCTGGATATCCAGAAGCTGTTTGGGATCGCCTTTGAGCATAAAAAGGTTGGCAGAACGCTGGAATATGCGGTAGACAGCCTGCAGATCGAAAAAGATATCCCGTTCCACCGGGCATTCAGTGATGCTTATTATACGGCGCTTGTATTGCAGAAAATACCGGCGGATATCGAGGAATATTGTTCCTATGATACCTACCAGCTTCCAAAGAGCAAAAAAGAGGAGATCCATAAGGTATTTCCCAGCTATAGTAAATATATTTCCAGAAGCTTTCCGGATAAGGGAAAGGCGATGGAAGACAGAGAGGTTTTATCTGCCAGATGTTACATCTGTGATAAAGCGGCGAGAAAAAAAATCCGGTGGTTTACACCAAACGGAAAGCATTATTACAGCGTTTCCTACTGCGAAAAGCATGGCTATTTAAAGGGAAAGATCCGTATCCGGAAAAATATTTGTGATCCGGAAAGTGTATTTGTCATCAAGACAATGAAGCTGATCTCTAAAGAAGATGTAGATAAGATCATTGAAAAAAAGGAACATGCCAGAATCCAGAGACAGATCAGGAGAAGGCATGACAGGGAAAAGAAATAGATTTCTGCAGGAGATGCCATGGCGAAATTTACAAAGCAGGCAATTATGAACTGTTTGCTCGAATTACTAAGTACAAAGCAGCTTGATAAGATCACGGTAAAGGATATCTGTGAAATATGTGAGATCAACAGAAATACCTTCTATTATTATTTTCAGGATATTTACGATGTACTTGATGCGGTATTTCAGAATGAGGCGGAGAAATCTGTCCGGGATGTCAATGAAGGAGCTTCCTTTTATGAAGAGATCGTCAGATGCTCCCAGATCGTATTTGCCAATAAAAAGGCGATCTTTCATGTTTACCAGTCCAAAAAGGGCGATATTCTGAAAGGATATCTGAGTAAGATCGCCGAGGACTGTGTTGGCAGATATGTGGAAAAAGAGGCAGCAGGCTATGATCTGACAGAAAACGATAAGCATTATATTACGCTTTTTTACAGCCATGCGATCATCGGCAATACTCTGGAATGGATCGAAAAAGGACTTCCGCCGAGCAGGGATGACCTGATGCACCGCCTGTCTGTATCATTTCAGGCGACGATCCGTGATATGATCGAAAGCTGCATCAAAGATTAAAAATCAGACAAATAAAGGACAGTGTCTAAAAATCAGACACTGTCTTTTTTTTGTCCATAGAAATTCCGAAAAACGGGAAGTATAGTATAGAAAAACAAAAAGGGAGTGGAACTTATGAAAAGCCTGAAAGCAATTAAAAATTCCTATAGTATTTTGACGATCTGCCTGATCCTTGTAGGAGCAGTCCTTCTGATCTGGCCGCACATGGCACTTGGCGCGATCTGTAAAATGTGTGGTATTTTCCTGATTATATTCGGACTTGTCAAGCTGACCGGCTATTTTTCCAAAGACATATTTCAACTGGCATTTCAATATGACCTGGGACTTGGAATCGCCTCCATTATATTCGGACTTATCATGGTGATCCGTTCCTGGGCAACGATCCAGCTCTTTTCCATCTGCATCGGAATCTTTCTTCTGATCGATGCAGCACTCAAAATGCAGACGGCGTTTGAATCCAAAAAGTTCGGATTCCGGAACTGGTGGGTAACATTACTGATCGCCATTATCGTATGTATTCTCGGTATTTTACTGTTTGCCATGCCATTTCAGACGAGTGGCGTGATCACAAGACTGATCGGAATCAATCTGATCTTAGACGGCGCATTAAATTTATTTGTTGTACAAAGTACAGTCAGAACGATAAAACGGGAGGAGGATGAGATGATCATAGATGAAGACGATTTCCTGAACTAATAAACTTAAGAAAAGAGAACAAGAAAACCAATTTCAAAACAGAAAGGTGGAACTTATTATGAATAAGAATGCAAAATTAGGAGCAGCAGTCGCTTTGGCAGGAGCAGCAGGTGTATTTGCCGTCAGCAGAAAGAAAAAAGCACAGACAGTAAAGCAGACAAGAAAACAGCAGCAGGAGCTTGCAGACTACCGCAATACAGAACGTGGCATGCATGAGAAAAACAGCAAGGGCATTTATTATACGAACGGTAATTATGAAGCATTTGCCCGTCCGGAAAAGCCGGAAGGCATTGAAAATAAATCCGCTTATATCGTAGGCAGCGGACTTGGCGCACTGGCAGCAGCCTGCTTCCTTGTCAGAGATGCGCAGATGCCAGGCAAAAATATCCATATCTTAGAGGCAATGGATATTGCAGGTGGTGCCTGTGATGGTATCAACGATCCGACAAGAGGCTATGTCATGAGAGGCGGACGTGAAATGGAAAACCATTTTGAATGTCTGTGGGATCTGTTCCGAAGCATCCCATCTCTGGAAACAGAAGGTGCCTCCGTTCTGGACGAATATTACTGGCTGAACAAGCATGATCCGAACTATTCTTTATGTCGTGCGACGGAGCATCGCGGACAGGATGCACATACAGACGGTAAATTCGGTCTGAGCCAGAAGGGCTGCATGGAGATCATGAAGCTGTTCTTCACAAAGGATGAAGATCTGTACGATAAAAAGATTGAAGATTTCTTCGATGAAGAAGTATTTGATTCTAATTTCTGGCTTTACTGGCGTACCATGTTCGCATTTGAAAACTGGCACAGTGCACTCGAAATGAAGCTTTATATCCAGAGATTTATCCATCATATCGGCGGACTTCCTGATTTCTCCGCACTGAAGTTCACGAAGTACAACCAGTATGAATCCCTGATCCTTCCGATGCAGAAATATCTGGAAAAAGCAGGTGTGCAGATCCAGTTTAACACACAGGTAACCAATGTATTATTTGATATCGACGACGGAAAGAAACGTGCTGCCAGCATTGAATGTCTCGTAAACGGCGAGAAGCAGAGCATTCCGCTGACAGAAAACGATCTTGTATTTGTGACAAACGGAAGCTGTACAGAAGGTACGATCTACGGAAGCCAGAACGAAGCACCGGTAGGTGATGCGGAAGCTCGTACAAGTGGATGCTGGGATCTTTGGAAGAACATTGCAGCGCAGGATCCGTCTTTTGGACATCCTGAGAAATTCTGTGGCGATATTTCCCGTTCCAACTGGGAATCCGCTACCGTAACAACAAGTGATGAGAAGATCATTTCCTATATCAAGAATATCTGCAAGAGAGATCCCAGAACCGGAAATGTTGTAACCGGCGGTATTGTTTCCTGCAAAGATTCCAGCTGGCTTTTAAGCTGGACGATCAACAGACAGGGGCAGTTCAAAGAGCAGAAGAAAGATGAAGTCTGCATCTGGGTTTACAGCCTGTTTACCGACAAACCGGGCGATTATATCAAAAAACCGATGAAGGAATGTACCGGTAAGGAGATCACAGCAGAATGGCTGTATCACTTAGGCGTTCCGGTAGATGAGATCGACGAGCTGGCAGAAAATCATGCAAACTGTACACCGACCATGATGCCATATATCACCGCATTCTTCATGCCAAGAAGAAAAGGTGACAGACCGGACGTTATCCCGGATGGCTGCGATAACTTCGCATTCCTCGGACAGTTCGCTGAAACCCCAAGAGACACGATCTTCACAACAGAGTATTCCGTTCGTACCGCTATGGAAGCTGTATACGGTCTCTGCCATGTGGACAGAGGTGTTCCGGAAGTCTGGGGCAGTGTCTATGATGTGAGAGATCTGCTTGACAGCTCCGTAAAGCTTATGGATGGTAAATCACCACTTGAAATTTCTCTTCCGGGACCGCTCAATGCAGTCAAGAAAGCACTCATCAAGGGTGTCAAAGGAACTGTGATCGAAGATCTTTTGAGAGAGCACAATATCTTAAAAGAGGGGATGTAACAGATCCTTTTGCTAAATAAAAAAATCCCTCTGACATTTGTCAGGGGGATTTTTTAATAGCAGAAACTTCGCTCCTATATAGAAATCTATTTCATTCTCCTATTCCTGTCCCGTCTCCGTTTTCTCCGTCCAAATGACTTATTTTTCCGGTTCATCTTAAACTGTATCTTATTTCTGCGCCGTCTGGAGAAATGATAGTTCCGGAAAAAGGCAATGGCGGTGATAAGGAGCAGAAGCAGAACGATCACGCCGATCACAATAGCGATCACCTTGATCACGTTGATAAAGATGATTTTATCGCCCGGTGCGTTATTCTGGGAAACAGAGTCAGATTCCACGACCGGAGAAGTAAAATCATAGGTGTCCTTCTGCGCATTCAGCTCTACCTTTGCCTGTCCGACGGAAACATCGTGATAGCTGTAATTGATGGAAGCAACTGCCAGCGGATCTGAAGCATCATCTTCATAGGAAAGTGTGGATGTCAGATCGGAAAACGTAATGGTATTCGGAACGATCACATAATCATTCGGATTGATAGACATGATCGTTTCCGTTGCACCGAAAATATTGCTGTTGCTTTCAAAAAAGTCGGAATTGTTTACTGTGTAATTCGTCTCGTTTTGTGCCACATTTACCCGGCTGAAGTTATTGAAACCGTAGTCAAATAAAGCGATCGTATCTGTAAACTGCGCCGGTGCATCCTCCTTCATGACAACACAGATCAGCTTCATGCCATTTCGCTCCGCACAACTGACAAGCGTCTGATGTGCCTGCGAGGTATAGCCGGTCTTACCACCGATATAGCCCTCATACGGATAAGTATTGTTTGTCAGCTTATTGTGTGTATAAAGGTCGATCAGATCAGGCTGCGTTGCAGTCGGCTCTATCGTATAATGACTTGTGCCTGCTATACGGGTAAGCGTTTCATTGGAAAAGAAGGCTCTTGCGATCGTAGCCAGATCATAAGGGCTTGTATAATGATTTTCATCATGCAGACCGTTTGTAGTTACAAAATGACTGTCTGTGCAGCCAAGCTCTGCAGCTTTTGCATTCATCATATCCACAAAACCGGAAATAGAACCGGCAATATGTTCTCCGACTGCATTGCAGACTTCATTTGCGGAATACACGAGAATACCATACAGGCATTGTTCCATCGTAATGGATTGTCCGACATCCATTCCCATGTTGGAGGATTTTTGTTCAATGCTGAATACAGCCTCATTGGAAAATTCCACCATATCATTCAGATCGGAATTTTCAATAGCAACAAGAGTTGTTAAAATTTTTGTCGTACTTGCCGGATAAAGATGCTCGTGAATGTTCTTGGCATACAGGATCGTTCCGGTATTGGCTTCCAGCAGGATCGCTCCTTCCGCGCCCACAACAGGGCCGGTCGGCCAGCCATCGATCGCGTTGGAATCGATCGGCTCCTCCAGACGCATGGCAGCATCCGTGTCATAATCCACCGCTGTATCTGTTGTGGCAAAAACGGCTGTTGTCTGCCCTGTAAGCCTGTCTCTTATACACATCTCCGAGCCCACGAGACATGCGCAGATCTC
>ERZ1027256.931-NODE-931-length-9488-cov-5.320577_pt1 | contig 9488 bp, 1 predicted proteins | sample MGYA00519242_ERZ1027256 | MGnify/ENA primary metagenome ERZ1027256 (study PRJEB26926, sample SAMN06164394) | human gut metagenome | biome: ENVO:00009003; feature: ENVO:2100002; material: ENVO:00002003 | host: Homo sapiens | place: USA | collected 2012 ...
CTTCGTCGGCAGCGTCAGATGTGTATAAGAGACAGTCTTTGTGCTGTGTGCCGGTGCCATTGCAGCTTCCGGCATGTTTGGAGCTTTCGCTGCCTTATTGACCGTAAGACTGATTTTCGTATCACCAGCATTATAATTATCTGTATCTGATGGCGTAAATGTCACATCATACTCTGTCTTTTGGCTGTCTGCTACTGTAGGCTTGATACTGCTATTCTTCCATGCAAATGTTCCTGCTACCTCTGTTCCATCGGCTGTTTTGTATGTTACTTTGCCGCCTGTCAGGGTACTGTCTGAAAGTGTCTGCCCGTATGTAAGGGCGGTTGCTGTAGGATTTTCTGCAATTACCGGTGTTGCTCTAGTTACTTTAACAGTTATTGTTCTAGTTACTGTATTGTAGTTGTTTGTGTCATTAGGCGTAAATACTGCCTGATAGCCCTTGTTGTTTACAGTCGGAATGCAATCCGTTTTTACAAAGCTCCATGTTCCTGCAAGTTCATTGCCATCTGCCCCTGTCACACTTCCGCCTGTCATATCAGAACCGATAAGCGCAACAGCAGGATTGTATTCACGCTCTGCAACGTTTGGTACTGTTACAACTGTTGGTGTTGCCCTGGCTACTGCAATAGCCGCTGTTCCGGTAAGTTCCTCGTAATGTTTGCTGTCAGCAGGCTTGAATACCCAGCCTGCCTGTGTCATTCCTACAGTCGGTATGCAATCCGGATCAGCCCATTCGAGCGTTCCCTTTACTTCGGTGTCTGTATCTGCTTCCACAAAGGTAACACTGCTAAAGCTAAGCTTAGAAATCTTGTCTCCATATGTAAGTGCATTGCTTCCATTTACAGATACCGTATTTCCGCTCTTTAATGTAACAAGCTTCTTATCCGTAATCTTGATTGTCATAGTATATACAGCATCTTCGTAATTCTCCATCGAAGCTGTTACTGTGATAATTGCTGTCTTTCCAACCTTGGTCGAGTCTACCTGATTTACTTTATAGGTCAGATTTCCGGCTGTATCGACTGTTACCTCACTTAAAAGCTGTTCTGTATCTGTCTTTGCAACCGCATATGTTGTAGTGTCCCTATCCGTTGGGAGCTTTCCTGCAATATCCACACCGATTGCCTTACCGCCTGAACCTGTTGAATATGCATAACTCTTTTCCTCACCCAAAATGGTCGGCTCAGCTGCTTTGTTAATCGTAAATACGACCGGATCACTTGCAAGTCCTGCATAGTTATCTGTTTCTGCAACATAAGCCTTTACCGCATAGGTTCCTGCATTTACAGGTATGGCATCTGTATATGCGGAATCGGCTGCAGGTGCATTACCATCTGAATCGGCTTTTGCATACTTATAAGTTACTGTACCGAATTTTGCTGTTGCATTTGGTTCTGGTGTCTCATCCTTCGCATAAGTATAATCAGAACAGCTAAGTTCTGTAGTAAAGCTATTAGCTGCCTGTTTTACTGTAAGAATACCACTCTTGCCATCTGAACCGTTTCCAATAAAGGATACTTCATAATTGGCACTATCTGATGAGCCTGTAATTGCATAGGTTCCAACATCTGAATTGTCTTTCGCAGTAGTTGATAAGCTGATGACAAGTGCTTCTTCGGTATCATCTGCTACCAAAACATTGTCCTGGTAGGCATCACCTGAGGCAAGACTCCATGTAAGTGCAGGGTTTGTCTCTCCATAGAATTTTTCTTTATCAGCAATCACTACGGTAATCTGCTTCTTGGAAACTTCCGGTGTCACTTCACAGGTCACAGAATCATAAGTATCTGCATCACTTCCTGTCGGTGTAAAGACAAGCGAGTATTTCTCACTTGTGCCGACTGTTGGAAGCTTATCTGCATCCTCAGCTGCCAGAGTCCATGTACCCTCAACCTTCGTGTCACTGTTTAATCCTGCTGTCACAACTGCCTTTGTCATATCTGCCTTTTCAAACATGGCAGATACCGTATTACCATAAGTACCGGAAAGAACCGGTGCAGTCTTTACATACGGAGTCGGCTTTGCAGTGGTAAATTCAATAGCAGGCTCCGTTAATGCCGTTATATTGCCTGCCTTGTCAATGGCTGCTATCCAGACTGCAGTTTTCTTACTTGGATACAATGGAAAATAAACGTCCGGCTTTCCAAAATCACCTATTTCAATTTTATTATCACCTTTTGTTCCTGTCGTTTTGAAGATTGCAGGTGTCCAACTCGCAACAAAGTTTTGGTTAGCATTACTATACTTAAGTCCCTCCGTACGAACTTCCCATTGTCCACAATAAAGATTTTCGTCCGGTTTAAAATTCCACCCATTGCGGGGCGCCCATTTTCCATCGTTTTCGACAGCGAACTGTGGGTACTTTGGCTCACCTTTCATATAATTTTCAATATCTCTTTTGCAGTCGTCGTAGGTGTAGTCAGTAACCCCGTCAAATACTCCTTCGGATACAAAGAACCACATCAGCGTTGCATCCTCGCTTAAATTAACCTTGAGTATCGCCTCTGTATCCTTCAGGGTACCGTCTTCTTTCTTCGGCTCAGTTACTGTCACGACAGGAGCGCTCGCATCCTGTACCAGTCCTTCGGTACAGATATAATCGCTCTGATTTCCTGCGTTATCCATCGCATAAGCATAGACTACATAGCTACCATCCTCGCCTAATGCGCCATGAATGATTGCACTGTCCGACAGCCAGTTTCCTGCATCTACCTGCGTAAATTTACCATCGGCTGCCAGAGTGTCCAGTTCTGCTTTGGTCTTTCCCGTTGCCGAAGCAGTGTCTGTGATCTGGTCAATATAATAGTAATACTTAGATACCCCACTTACCTTATTCACGCCCTCTTTTGCATCGTTTGCATGAATCTTAATATCCAGTGTTGTATCATTGTAGAGGTGTCCGAAGCTGATCTTATTTAAAAGTGTTCTCCACCAGTTATCTTTGATCTGGATGCCATAACCATCTTCCTTGCCATCTGCATCTGCCCAGGTCGGTGCGGTGGTATCAATGTTTATCGTAATCTCTACAGGAACAATAGATTGATTCCATGGGTCTTTTCCATATAAAGTTACGGTATGCGTGCCTTCTTCCTTAAAGGTATAACCCGGATTTTTGCCTGCAACCGCATCTTCCAGGCTTGCATAAAACACAACTTCATCGCTTACAATGGCATATTTTCCTTTCGCGGTCCGATATACTATATTTTTCCAGTCAGATACTGGATTGTCTGATGTTACATCATTTTCCGTAAACGTAGCAGGTATGCCGTTTTTCCACCAGTTGGAATCCTCATTGTACCAACAATTCTTGGATACCGTGGTCTGTGCCAGAGTAAACGCATGGGCAATGTCAAAGTATCTGACGAGCTCACCCTTATAATTGCCAATTCCGGTAAAGGTAATCTTTCCATCTCTTTTACCGTTTGTCACCTCCGTATTATTCTCAGCACTTACGGTGAAATCTTTGTCTTTGTCCAGAACTCCCTGGTCATTTCCCGGCTCATTTTTCCGGTTTGAATCTGTGATTCCTCTATCCCAGTTTTCAGGAATGATCGGCATACCGGTGTAATATACCGTGATACCTATATCATCCAGATGGATCACGGAATCTGTTAAACTTCTCGGCTCAATGGTCGCTTTCACGTCAATAGGGAGAGAAGCACACATATTTTTTCTAGCTTCATGTATAGAAACATAAATTGTATAGTTTCCGGCATTGGTTATCATATGATTCTCTGTAACCGGATCATTTATTTGTTTATAACCTTGAGAAACTCCATTTTCATAATACATAAGTACAAAATAATAGGTAAAATTGCTGGCAAATCCATCCGTTTCCATTGTTTTTCCAGTACAGGGTACGATCAGCCCATCAGCAACCGGAATCATTGTCTGGCTATCAACAGCGTCTGCCTTAAGTCTGACGGTTCCATACTGAACAGCTCCATGGGCTTTCCCATCATAGGTTCCCTGATAGCCACTAAAGCCTTCTCCCACAACTTCACCATATCCAATCGTGAAATAGTGCTCAATCGTGCCGTAATAGCTGCCCTGTCCGGTGATCGTAACTTTCGGTGCTTCATCAGCCTTGAAATCGCTTCCACCTTCTTCATTCCTGTAGCAGTCTATATTATTGGCATAGACCACATAATAATTTGCTTTGGAAATGTCTGCATTTGCAGGGTCTGTGGAATCCTGTGCCAATTCTCTGCCTGATTTATATGAGGGCCCAGTCAGCGTCTTATTGCCATTCGCAGTATCCAGTGTAACTCCTGTCATCACCTGCGGATAGCTGTCGTAGGTACGGCCTACCAGACCTTCGATATGAAGGTGTCCATTTTTATAGGCTTCCGCAAGGTCAGTCCTTTTGCAGTTGCTGCAATAGCCATGGTCATCCTTCGTATGTGCCTTAAGGGTTACCTTGGAAGACGGCATCGTGAAGGAAAGGTCTGTCGTATCTATCGTTACTGCTTTGCCGCCATAAGGCTCATAAGAGCAGACCTCGCCCGTGACCTTAATTTTCTGGTCCGTCGTACCTCCATTGCTGTACAGTCCGTAGGTTACACCGTCCCTCTGTGTGACATTCGTGTCATTTTCTCCACCTGTAGGCAGAGCGATACCACCCAGCTCTATCGGGAACCATATCTTAAATGCGCCAGCTCCCTGCGTTATTTTGCTGGAAAAATCAGCAGAGTCATGATTACAGTAGATGCTGACATCCAGGTTACTTTGATCATCTCCACTAAATGTAGCAGGTATTTCTGCTCCTTTCTCTATAACTATCTCAGCCTTGCCAGAAGGAACCTTTACATCCTCTAGTCCAGCTACACCCCCGCCCAGCCGCAGTACAGCGGTATCACCAGGAAAGCTTATGTTTCCGACCACGTTTATATTTTCTATGGTAACATCCTGCCTCCCTGTCATAAACAGGTAGTTTCCCCTACCCGTCAAGGTATGTGGCTCATCACCCTCTGAACGCAGCGTTATCTCAGCCGGCAAATATACTTTATCGAGCATCTTGTTTATACTCTTACCTGCTGTCGTATCCTTCAGCAGCAGGATTTCCAGCTTCTTCCATAACTTGTATTCTTCATTCTTTTTATGCTCTTTCGATTCTTCCAGATAGAACATGGCTGTATCCCATGTCAGGAAATACATCGTTTTTGTCTCACCGCTATTTTTTTCTATCTGAAACTTTACAACGGCCTGAGATGTATCCTCCGGCATGTCAGCGCGAAGCACTTTTACACTGCCCTGACTTCTATCCGTTCTGCTTATATCGGTCTTAATACCGGCTGAATAAAAAGCATAGCCTTCTGCCAGCGTATCCGCAATAGCATAACCCTGCGTTTTATCAAGCAGAGAATCATCATTTTCACCAAAATTGCTCAGAGCAATCTCTTCATACTCACCACCTGAAAGCATTACTTCTGCACGTTTTATCTGGCTAATCTCTCTGTGGTCTATATGTAGAGCCTTTATCTTAGCAGTATCTCCGGATACGCTAAGGGTGGCGCCTCCACATACCAGAACCTCTTCTCCCTCATACGTACCTCCGGTAATTGTACAGGAAATATCAGTATTGTTCATCTCACTAGCTTTTCCAATATAAATACTGTCGCTGTAATAACCATCTTTTAGCTCTGCAGCCGCACCACCCATAAACCTCAAGACACCCTTATAATTACCATTCTCTACCGTAAGCTTTGCTTTGTTCCGAATAGAAACTGGGGCGTTCAGTGTTCCTTTCTGTCCCGTGCCTGCGTCTTTAAAGACTGCCTCCACACCTTCGCCAGTGATATAAAGACCCTTTCCTGTAACGGTACAGCCATTAAGATCCATACAAAAGCTGACCTTTTTTGTACCCCCATCTATTTTCCACTCGCTTTCTGTCTCAAAAATATCTTTCAGGATTTTCAGCGTAATTTCAAGGTCTGCATCCGCATCAGCAGCATTTACTGTAGCTTTAACTGCATCGAATGCTTTCGTAAGTGTTGCATAACGTGTTGTATTCCCACCTACCGTAACTTCCGCAACACCTTCTTCTACCGTAAAGACAGCCTTTTTGGAGGTCGCCGTATATTCACCGCAGGTCGCTACACAGTAGTATTGATAGGTGCCTGCCAAAAGTCCTGTAGGAATCTTGTAGGTCGCAGATGTTGCACCCTGCCCCGTTTGTTCTACTTTGTTTTTTGTTGTTCCATTTATTGTTTCATCGGCATACCACTGATAGGAGATACTGTCACTGCCAGCACTGCCAGATACTGCTTCTACGGTTAGCTCAGGCGCCTCCGCAGCGGTATAGTTTTCCATCACAGTTTCCGCTCCACTTGAAATCGTAGGATGCGTTGTGAAATAGAGCGGACTTTTAACAGCCGTTACCTTTTTCCCTTTTTCTGTCCACCTGGCTGTTAGGTTTGCATAGGTACCATCCTCATACTGTAAGATATAGCCGACCTGCAGAAGGTCCTGCAGGGTTTTGTTAGAACCATTAGCATTAATCGCATAGCCTGAAGCAGGGGCAAAGGTTCCCCCTGTAATCTGGCTGTTATCGGGCAGAAAAAGACGTCCATTAAAGGTTCCACCCTCAATGTTTACAGCTACATTGTCACGGCTGATATTCATTATAGTGCCGCTGCCAGTATCCGCCGTTAAGGCAGCGCCTTCCTTAATTGTAATCTTAATGCTATAATTGCCGTCAACACCGATGCAGCGAGAACTACTGTTATTGCTTTTAATAACTGCGCCATAGCCAATGATACATTCGGAGCAGCTGCCCATAAACATAATGGTTCCACAGCCAGACGCAACATTTCCGGTTACCTCCGTATTGGTAATTGTACAGGTGTTACTGCCCTTAATAGTAATGGTACCTACCTGTTCACCACTACTTCCACTAATACTTACTTCGTCAATGGTACAGGTCACACCTCCCCACATCGCAACTGTAGAACCCTTTCCAGCATTTTCGATTGTGACACGCTCAATTGTCAGCATTGAACCATAATCTGCAGTTACCAGTCCATCCCCTTCAAATCTATTGCTATAGTCATAGTTGCCTGTAATTGTTCCCTTATTCGAGCCGGATGAGGTAATTGTTATATTTGCACTTTTAAAATATAAACGTGCACCGTCAGCCAGTTTCAATGTATGGCCATCCAAATCCAGCTCTATCTCTTTTGCCAAACCGGTACCAATGGTAAGCGCACTTGTTATGGAGGCATCATCATTCAACAGTTTAATGGAAACTTTTTCCAGGTTTGCGCTTCCATGCCCGCCAATCCATGTTGCAAGGTTCTGAGCGGTATAAGGGGCTTTCGTTCCGTCAGCATTCGTTTCTGTTATCTGGACTGTACCACTCCCAGCCAGCAGTGCAATCCCATATTCGCCTACGAGCACATAGATGGTCGGAAGCTCCACGTCTTTACCCAATACGAGCTGATTGCCGTCTCCATCCTCATCCGGCAGTACCGGCGTATAGGCATAGCAGAAGCCGTTTGATGCTTCACTGCTGTCAAATTCTTCTGCGTCGCTCTCTTCCACATTCAGCTCCCACTTGATGTTTTTCAGGCGGATTTTCTCCGTCGTTGTCTCGGTATCAGAGGAAGCTGCTGCGTCAGCGCTGCCTGTCGTCTTTACACTGTCTGCATTATCGGATGTAGATGCTGTGTCGGTTTTCTTTGCATTGTCTGCAACGTCGGATGTGGATACCGTGTCAGAGGCATCGTCCTTCTCTGTATCTCCCGTCTCGGAAGCATCTTCTTCATCGTCGGCTTCCTTTTCATCCGCATGCGTGGTCTTTTCTACCGTAACGGTCAGGCTGGTCGGAAACTTGATGTCGCTCTCAAGCGCACCGATGGGCAGGGTCTGCTCTGTGATGTCCTTTGAAAGCTCCTCAAAGGAAACAATAGTCGTTTTACCTGTCTCACTTTCATCGGTTTTTGCAGAAACCGAGAGTGCGGACAGGTCTACAGTATTGGCAACCATCGCAACGGTCAAGCCCATCACAAGTATGCGCTTACGCAGCTCCCTCCACCTGATTTTTTCATGGGTCTGCTGCCAATCCTTCTCTGGCATGGTGTTTTTCTTTTTCATGTAAACTCCTATCTTTTACCATAATCTCTCGGAATCTCTACTTTTCCCAGCCTGATTGTGATATCGGCTGGGATTCTTCCCGTGACTGTTATTATCATGGCTATGATCTATACATGCTTGTTGATTCGCAAAGTGACTTACCGGTATTTCCTCATTTTTGCTGTGCTTCAAAACATGATTCACATGGATTCCTGCACGCTTTTTTTCAGGATGAAATCTTTTCTTCCTGATTACACTGTTTCTAAAGTACTTTTGGATTCTGCACATGATGCCATGCCTTATTATCAATACTTCAAACGTGAGAATATAACACCATTTATAGACCTGAATGGAAAAGGCGGAAGACCCCCTGTCTATAAAAATGACTTTACAATTGATAAAGATGGAGTCCCTGTTTGTCCCTCCGGATGCCGTATGCGTCGTGATGGTGTTGAGGTTGCAAAAGGCAGGATGAAATTCAAATGTCCTAAAATCAGTCATAAAAACGGCTGTATCTCCTGTACCTGCGAAACTCCCTGTTCTGATGCAAAATACGGACGCACGGTTCATTTGGTTATGAAAGATAATCCAAGATTGTTCAACAATCCGCCAAGGAGCAGTAAGGAATGGAAGCTGGAATACAATGCAAGGACTTCTGCTGAGCGTTCTAACAAACGCGAGAAATTAGACTTTAAATTAGAAGACGGCAGACACCGCTCAACTAAGATGTGGTACTGCCGCCTCTATCACATCCTGATGTTACAGCATCTGGATGCATGGGATTTGCCATCTGAATCAACCCTCAAAAAAATGATTTTGGATGTAGCATAATCCTGTAGATTATTATATCTCATTTTTTGAAACATAGCGACAGTTATGTTTATTTCTTGTGTTCATTTTTACGTTCAAGAATAATATTTACTTGTCAAAGTTCAATGCTAGAGTTTTGCTGGCATGATCACTCAAGATTCCGAGAGATCATTATATGTATAAGGTTTATATTCAGCCCGTTCAAGCACAGGCACAGCTTTTATAGATCATCCGGAATGAGCCGCAGCTTCTTCGCGGCTGTCCTGGCTTCCGCCCGGCGCTTCACGTCCAGCTTGTCGAGAATGTGGCTGACGTGGGTCTTCACCGTGGGCAGCTTCACGTCCATGATCTGGGCGATCTCGGCATTGGACTTATCCGCACAGAGCAGATGCAGAATTTGCAGCTCCGTTGGCGTCAGCTCCTCGCCGGGAGCAAGGCGCGGCGCGAGAAAATGCGGGTAGAATGCCGCCTGCTTCCGTACCGCCGCCATTATCTGCTTATACCACTTTTTGTCGCCGTCCCAGTCCAGCGCTTCCAGCAGCGGCAGCACCGCCGTGCCGTATACGCTGACGGTGCGGATGAAGCGGTACTCCGCCGCCGCGTCC
>ERZ1027256.932-NODE-932-length-9460-cov-5.948219_pt1 | contig 9460 bp, 8 predicted proteins | sample MGYA00519242_ERZ1027256 | MGnify/ENA primary metagenome ERZ1027256 (study PRJEB26926, sample SAMN06164394) | human gut metagenome | biome: ENVO:00009003; feature: ENVO:2100002; material: ENVO:00002003 | host: Homo sapiens | place: USA | collected 2012 ...
AACTACCGTGTTCGGAATGGGAACGGGTGGACCCTCATCGTTATAGGCACCGACTTCGGAGCGATTTTTGTATGACCGCTCTCTCAAGTGCTCGACTATAATACAACATCCCGCGACAAAAGTCAAGGGATTTTTTCAAACTTTTTTAAAAAATCTTAAACTTTTTTGCACACCTCGGTTATCTCGCCGATATAAACGCGGTGATAGTCGCCGTTATGGTAGTTTTTCTCTATCTCGGGCGCCAAAAACTTCGACGGATCCATATCCGCAAAAGCTATCTTTTTGCAGGCTATAATTAAATTCGCCTCTTCAAACGCCACGCTCCCGCCAAGCTCTACAGCACTCAAGCTGCACTCTTTAGCCTTGTCATAGTCGCGCCCGCTCTTTGCGCCGCAGAAGGAGAGTGCCTTTTTGTATTCGCCGCCGAAAAACGAGAGCGTAAAATCGCCGTACTTCTCCATGAATTCATATGTGTATCTCTGCGGGCGCACGAAAACCGCGACAACATCCTTGCCCCAGAGCTCGCCTGTCATGCCCCAGCTGACGGTCATGGTATTATAATCGTCCGCTTTTCCGGCGGTCAGCAGCGCCCAATCGTCCCTGATAAGGCGCGTGAAGCTGTCTTTTATATCGCAGATATCAATTTTTTCAAAGCTCATGGCAAATACCCCTTTTCTCGCTTGATTCTTCTCTGTAATTGACCGAAGTTTAGAAATATGTTATACTGATGTTATAATTACAAATAATAGAAATTCAATTAACATAAACGGCGCGTTTGGAAAAGTCTGCGGTTCCCGCACATATATTATATGCCGCTTTTTGCGCAATGCAAGATTTTTCTTTGCGGTGCCGGATGAAAGAGAAAGGAATTGATGTTATGCCGGAGCAGAACATACCGGAGATCAAGGGAAGTCTCAGAGACTTCATGCTCAAAGTTCCCGAGCCGATTTACCGCTGCAGCGGAATCAAAATACTCGGCAGACGAATTAAGTCGGTGCTTTTTTCAACCGACGCGAGCATCATCAGAAACACTAACGCGGATGCGGTCATCGCAGTCTATCCGTTCACCCCTCAGCCCGTGATAACCCAGGCTGTCATGGTGGCGGCGGATGTGCCGGTCTTTGTCGGAGTCGGCGGAGGACTGACGCAGGGTCACAGAGTCGTCAACCTCGCCCTGCACGCCGAGTTTCAGGGCGCGATAGGCGTTGTCGTCAACGCGCCAACGAGAAATGAGACGATAAAAGAGCTGCACAGCACTATAGACGTGCCGATAGTTGTCACCGTGCTCAGCGAGGACGAGGACATTCAGGGACGTATCGACGCTGGCGTCAGCATCCTGAACATATCAGCAGCCGGCAGAACGCCGCAGGTCGTGCGCAGCATCAGGGAGCGCTTCCCGGATATTCCGATAATCGCGACAGGCGGTCCGACGGAGGAGAGCATACTCGCCACCGTCGAAGCGGGAGCGAACGCGATAACCTGGACTCCCCCGTCAAACGGCGATGTGTTCAAAGATATTATGGACAAGTACCGCCACGGCGAACCCCACCCGGATTTTTAATCGAATCAGCCGCCCGGAGAGATACTCCGAGCGGCTGATTTATTTTGCATAACTCAGTACAGCTAAAATAAATCGCCGTCGGAACTGATACTTCCGTCGGCGATATTTATTATTTTGCTTTTAATCGGCGGAAAATACTTTCGATGCGGTCGTGCACACATCACCGACATTAACTTCAGCTTTATTTTATCAGCAGTCTTTTTACTTTTATCTCGCCGTCCGCTACTTCGCCCATGCCTAAGAATTCGTTTCCCGGCGCAATGACGCGCACAAGCTCGTTTTCCTGCGGGGCTTTGAGATAGAGCCGCTCAAGGCTCAGCTCGCCGCCGTTTCTGAATCTCCGCGCCTGCGGCTCGGTGACGGTCACGAATCTGTAAGAGTCGAGAGCCTGCTCGATCGGGATAATTTTTTCTTCGATTTTGCCGCTCTGCGCGAGTTCCGCAAGCTCATCGAGGGTTATGCATCCGTCTATCGGGAATCCGTTTGCCTTTGTGCGGCGCAGCGCAGTCATAACGGCTCCGCAGCCGAGCTTTTCGCCGATGTCGGCGACGAGCGAGCGGATATAGGTGCCCGCCGAGCACTCGACGGATATTGTGTATTCGCCGTTTTTTTCGTCGCAGCCAACAAGTGATATCGAAGAAATATTAACAGTCCTGCTCTCGCGCTCGACTTCTATCCCCTGCCGCGCGAGCTTATATAATCTCACGCCGTTTTGCGAGATGGCGGAATACATCGGCGGCACCTGCTCTATCGTGCCCGAAAAGCTCTGCAATGCGGATTCAAAATCCGCGCGCGAGGCGTTTACTTTCCGCGTTTCGAGCACTTCGCCGGTGATATCGAGCGTGTCGGTAACAGTGCCGAGCCTTAAAGATGCGATATACGCCTTGTCGTGCGACGGGAGCAGCTCGCAAAAGCGGGTCGCTCCGCCGAGCAGGACGGGCAGAACGCCTGTCGCCATGGGGTCGAGCGTCCCGGTGTGCCCGGTCTTTTTGACGCCCGTCATTCGGCGGACACGCGCCGCCGCAACGAACGAGGTCATGCCCTCGGGCTTGTCAATGAGCAGAATCCCTGTCATGTTTTTCTCCGTTTTCAGTCGTTTATCATTGCGTCATAGAGCCTGTCGCAGCAGTGGTCGTCTCTGTAAAGGAAGAAATCCTTCATGCGCGAGGCATAGGGCTCCTGCGGGACAAAGCCGTTGTTTATATATTCTTCAAGATGGTCGAGCAGAGTGTCCGCATCCTGCGAGAACGGTCCGAAGCCGTTTTCAAGCGGCAGGTCGAGCTGCCTATAGTTATGCGACACGCCCGCTAAGAACAGCTCATAGTCCGGCACGAAATAGAGCACGGGGCAGTTGAGATAGACGGAGTCAAAAACTATCGAAGAATAGTCCGTTATCATCAGTCTGTACTCGTCTATATTCGTGTCGAAGTTGTCCGTGCAGACCCTGTCATTCTTTATATCAAACAGATGGTTGTAGCATTTGAATATCGGGTGGTTCTTGAAGTCGAGATAGAGATCGTTCTTCTCGAGCATATCATGAAGCCTTTCGGAATTGAGGAAGGCTGAGACCTGCTTGAAGAAAGCGGACTCCATGAACACCTCTGGCAGTTCCTCACGATTGTTATCTACAAGCGCGCCGATGAGATTACTGCGCCACGAGGGCGAGAACACGATGCGATTCTTCTTTTTGCCGCTGGGCTCCATGCTGTCATATCGGGGCATACAGCTCTTTATCAGCTCGCGATCTTCAAAGCCGTAGTTCTTTTGGAAGTTCTCTATTTCAAAGCCGCTCGACACAACGACGCGGTCTATCGGACACCGTTCCTTGTCATAGAGGTTTTTGAGCGTTGCGTGAAGTATACCGTGCTGCAAATATACTAACTCATATTTTGAAAGATCGGAATACCACTTCATCGGTCCCGCTCCAAAAGGCGAGACATTTGAAAGATTGGAGAAAGACGTGATTATCTTGTCGCAGTTAAAATAGAGATGCTTGTGAAGCTTCGAGTGGAACATGACGATATTCTTTTGCTCCTCGGGAGTAAAACGCTCCTCGAGCTTGTCGCGGTCGCAGTCGTTGAGAATATAGTAGCGCTTCACGCCGTCTTTTTTGGGGAAGTCGTGCTTAAACTGATCGTAGGCATTGTCGAACACACCGTAGCGGTCGAGGTAGAGCCATGTCAGTTTGTTCCTCTTGTAGTTCAGCGCAAGCATACGGTTATAGATTATACGCGGATTGATACGGGCATAGTACACCACATTATAGAGTGTTGCGGCAATTCGTAACGGTAAGTGTTGCAATTTCTTTATATTTTTGATAACCTTGAAAACACCCTTGTGTTCCTTTATACAGATGTTACCAATAAAATATGTGTTAAGCCGCTTTTGTTTTGTGAAATGCGCGAACGGGCCGAAAAAGAAACTGTTTTCATATTTTATTCCGTTTACAACGGTTTCAAAGAAAAAGCTGCTTGTGTTCTTGATATCAACATCAACTTTGAATCTCCAGAATGTTGCGACTTTGATACCGCCTCTGAAATGCTCGTGCTCGGAATGAGTTAGCTCTAATTTTTTCTTGTTTCCGTCTTCTACAATGTACAGCTCGGGCTTGCCGCAAAAAGAGAGTATAGGAGATTTAAGAAATCCGTCAATAGAAATTCTGTCATTCCTGACAGAAAAATGATTGATAACCGCAGTTATGCTTTTCTCCGTATAGAAAGGCTCACCGTTGAACATGAGAGCTGCCTCTCCGTCATGAAGCTCGGGCTTGAGCGAATCGCTCCTCTTCAGTTTAATCAAATACGTTTTATAGTATATATTAAGAGACGGTGAATAGAGTATCGTATCATCGTCAACTTTTTTTATCAGGGCAACCAGCCGGTTTACCGCACATTCAAAATCGGCCTTGTCGTAATGATACGGAAGCAGAATGTCCGCAAGGCTTTTCCAGTTGAGGTCATGAAGATAAAAGCTTTGAAGATATTTTGGTACATTTCCGTCTTTATACCAGCCAAACAGCTCCTCCCACATTGAAATGGTGTCTTCAAATATGAAGTATGCCTTGTTTCTTGCGCCGGTTGCACTCGTTGCTCTTCTGAAGTATCTGTATTCGGGACCTTTGCAAAATCCGATAGTCAGCTTTTCTGAAAGCGTGGTAAAGCAGTATTTCTGATCCTCGTGAAAACGCAGTGTTGTGTCAAAGAGAATATTGTTCCCTTTTCCTCTGTTCTTGACGCATATGTTCATAGTTGACTGCGCCGTATAACAATAAGGAGTTTCATTGAGATCATATACTCCGCTTTCTTTGAGAAAGGTGAAACGATAATGCAAAGGGAAAACCCTGTTCTCGTTGTATGGAACAATCTTATATGTCACAAGGTCGGTTTTGTCATAATTCCTCTCGAAGAAATGATATATCTTACTGAGAGTATCGATAGTAAGAGAATCATCTGCATCAAGGAATATGAGATACTTGCCCTCGGCGACCTCTATGCCCGCATTGCGTGCAGAGGAAACCCCTCCGTTTTCCTTGGATATATATATTGTGTTTTCATTTCTTTTGGCAACCGCTTCGCAGATTGCACCGCTGTTATCCGTAGAGCCGTCATTAACAAGAATTATTTGAAATTGCGCTGTCGGCATAGTCTGCTCTTTAAGACTTTCCACACATTTTTCGATATAGTCCTCGCAGTTATAGACGGGGACGATGACGGACATTCTGTACTTAAACATCTTATACTCCTCACATCAGAATATACAAAAATTACCTGTATATTTTATCACATTTCGCGATCTCTTTCAACCGTTTGAATCGAGCCATGCGTTCGCCGTCCGTGCGACGCCGTTCAATGCGTGCTCGCCGAACGGATCGTCTATGCCAGCGGCGGCGCAGAGCTCCTTGAAGCTCTTCTTCCCGCCGAAGGATACAAAACGCAGATATCTCTGCCACGCGTCTTTATAATCTTTTTGGCTCAGCGACCAGAATTCGAGCGCCGCAGTCTGCGCGAGGCAGTAGTCGATATAATAGAACGGATAGAGATAGATGTGCAGCTGTCTCTGCCAGCCGCGTCCGTTTGAATAGAAATCGACATCGCCGAAGTCCATATACGGGCGGTACTTTCGCTCGAGCTCGAGCCACTTTTCGTTTCTCTCTGCGGGAGTCAGCTCCGGCGAGTCATAGACAATATGCTGGAACTCGTCGACCATCGTGCCGTAGGGCAAAAAGACCAGTGCGCTCTCAAGATGCACAAAGCGCGAGCGCACGGCATCCGAGCCGTAAAACAGCTCGTGCCATGGCCACGCAAAGAACTCCATGGACATCGAATGGACTTCGCACGACTCCATAGTCGGGCTTATCTGATCGCAAAGCTCCATTTTGTCTCTGACGCTGTAATAGGCGAACGCGTGACCCGCCTCGTGGGTGAGCACATCGACATCGCCCGAAGTGCCGTTGAAATTCGAGAAGATGAACGGCGACTTGTATTCGAGTATCTCCGTGCAGTAGCCGCCCGCAGCCTTGCCCTTTGCGCTCAGGACATCCATGAGGGCGTTGTCATACATAAAGTTTATGAACTCCCCCGTCTCAGGGCTCATCTGCTCATACATTTTCTTTCCCGCGGCGAGGATATCCTCGGACGAACCGTCGGGCTTCGGGTTGCCCTCTTTAAACGCGAACGGGTCGTCGTATATTTTCATGTCATCTATGCCGATGCGTTTTTTTTGCATATCCTTGAGGCGGCAGACGACCGGCACTATGTCGCGCACGATGCGCGAGCGGAAAGCCGAAACATCTTTCGCGTCATAGCAGTTGCGCGTCTGGCGGCAATATGCAAGCTCGGTGAATGTGTTGAAGCCGAGCTTTTTTGCAATGCGTGTGCGGCATTTTACAAGGCTGTCAAAAATTCTGTCGAGCTCATCGGCATGAGCCATATAGAACCCACTCTCCGCCTCGTATGCCGCGCGGCGGGTGTCGCGCTCGGCGTTCTCTTTATATGCGCCGAGCTGAGAGAGGCTCAGCTTTTCGCCGTTGAAATCTATCTGCGCCGAGGCTATCAGCTTCTGATATTCGCTCGAAAGCTTGTTTTCCTCCTGTAAATCAGGGATTATCTCGGGCGAGAAGCACTTGCGTGAAAGCTCCGCGTTTACGAACATCAACTTGCCGTATTTCTCTTCAAGCTGTGCGCGAAGCGGGCTTCCGAGCATCGCCTCGGTGAATTTCTGCTCGCTCTGCTCAATAAGCGGGGCGTTTTCGTCGTTGAAGTCGTTCTCTTTCTCATAGAACTCATCGAGGGTGTTGACGGTGTGACGGATATAGGCTATCGTGCTCATCGTCTGGACATGGGAGATTATTTTTTCACGCTCCGCAAAAGCTTTCTCCGCCTCTTCTAGAGTCTTTGCCGCGCTGAGGCGTTCCGCCGCCGCATCGAGTGCTTCGGTCGCCGCCTTGACATCTATTCTCTCATATGGCATATCACAGAATTTCATATCAATTCCTCCGTTGGGGTTATTTGACGCTTATCTCATAGAAAACGACCGTGTTGGGGTCGGTTGCGTTTTTGAGCACGAGTTCACCGCAGCCGCGGCAAAGCGCATGACCCATCTGAATATAATACTGCGCATATTGACCCTCCGATATATAATTTCCTACATATGGATTATATAGTCCGTGACGCTTTGTGTCAATCCCGCGATTGATTTATACCCCCGCGCATGATATTATATACTAAACAAAAATAAAAACAGGTGATACTATGTTCAAGCCGGAAAAATATACTCCCCCGAAATTCGACCGCGAGCCGTTTATATCATTCCCCGATGTGACGACCGAAAAGGCGGGGGACGGCTACATCCCGGAGAATTTCTACGCGACTACAATATACCCCGAATATTTCAAGATAAACGGCGAGTGGAAGATGCTCACTGGCAGCCGCATGGACTGCTCCGTCGTGATAAAAGACGGCATGCCCTACGCCGTCGAGATGAGGAACATAAAAAAGGGAGATGAAGTAGTCGTCAACCGCACGGACGACGGCAGAGACGGCATCTTCGTTCACGCGGACGGTTTCTCCGCCCCGGAGAACAGCGTCGATCAGGCGTTCGCGTTCAGAATGGGACAGAGCCGCGAAACTTCGTATTCCCGCGACTACGACCGCCTCTATGATATCCTGCGCCACGACCGCGACCACGGCAAGATAGTCTGGGTACTGGGCCCCGCCTGCGTGTTTGACCACGACTCCCGCGCCGCCATGGAGTCGCTCATCAACAACGGCTACTGCGACGCGCTCTTTGCGGGCAACGCCCTCGCGACGCACGACCTCGAGGGCGATCTGTTCCACACCGGGCTCGGGCAGGACATATACACAAAGCACAATGTCCCCAACGGGCACTACCATCACCTGCACACGATAAACCTTGTCCGCAAAGCGGGCGGAATAAAGAACTATGTTGAGCAGAATAACGTCCGCACGGGCATCATGCAGGCACTCGTCAGGAACAATATCCCCTATGTGCTCGCAGGCTCCATCCGCGACGACGGTCCTCTTCCCGATGTGATACCGAATGTATACGACGCGCAGGACGCCATGCGCAAGCACACGAGCGAGGCGACGACGGTAATAGCCCTCGCCACTCAGCTGCACACGATAGCGACGGGCAACATGACCCCGTCATATCAGGTGGTGGACGGCATTGTCAGACCCGTATATTTCTATGTTGTCGATGTGTCGGAGTTCGCCGTCAACAAGCTCAAGGACAGAGGAAGCCTGAGCATCACGGGCGTTGTGACAAACATCCAGGACTTCATCGTCAACGCCGAGCGCAATCTTATCGGCAGGGATGGGAAATAAGCGAAGCGAGTGGAAAAAGCACTAAAAAATAGGCAGAGTAAGTATATTCAAAAAGTTTTTTAACAAAGGAGAATGTCGAAATGAATAATCAAAAAAATCTTATTAGATTTTTTCCTTTTGCGTTGACTCGAATTGAAAGACTGAGAGATTATCTGAACAGAATGTATGAATCCGGATATCAGATAGTTAAAATAAAATTCGGATGCATACTGATTTTTCAAAAAGCAGCCGCCAAAGAAGACTTTAAGTATTTTATACTTACAAGACATTTCTACAGCAAGGCTCGAGTAAAAAAATGGGACGATGTAGATCTGTTGGAAAATATAAGTCCGCGATTTCATAAAGGCAACGGCGAGCAATTTCATGTGTATGTATGGCTGTCAAGTGCCATGTATTATATTTATCTAACCCGTCATATCCCCGAAGCGGACTACGAAAAAATAATTGCATACAGAAAAAAGCATCTTTTCAAAGCGAATGCAATGAAGATAGGCTTTTGGTTGCTTCTGATTGCACTGCTTATATATAATATTTATATCTGCTGTGTGTAATTAAAAGTGTTTGGGACTTTAATATGCGGAGCGATAGCAGAAGTATCGGATTAGTAAAAACAGCTTATGACTACGGGGAGTTCTACTTCTTGTCATTTCCAATGGGAAAGAAAAGCGGAAATTTCGTTTGCCAAAAAGATTTGCTCACACAAGGAACTCTCGAAGAATTTGAAAAACTGTTTGACGGTAAGATAGTAAGAAAATATTAAAAGTTCCTGCGACCGGGAAAATTTGATTGCCTGCAACAAACCGAAACAACCATAAAACTATCTCAAAAAAATTAAATGTTTTTGGGGGTTAGTTTATTTGTCAATTGTTATTTACCGCGATTTTCAGCCTATCCAAATTCAGAAACTCCGGATCTTTTAAAAGCTCAAAATAAAAATACGAAAAACTTCAATTTTTTCTTGACAAAGGCGAGTCTCTTTGCTATAATCTCTCTTGCAGTTGCGGATGTAGCTCATCCGGTAGAGCGCCACCTTGCCAAGGTGGAGGTAGCGAGT
>ERZ1027256.938-NODE-938-length-9423-cov-4.668553_pt1 | contig 9423 bp, 3 predicted proteins | sample MGYA00519242_ERZ1027256 | MGnify/ENA primary metagenome ERZ1027256 (study PRJEB26926, sample SAMN06164394) | human gut metagenome | biome: ENVO:00009003; feature: ENVO:2100002; material: ENVO:00002003 | host: Homo sapiens | place: USA | collected 2012 ...
GAGATCTGCGCATGTCTCGTGGGCTCGGAGATGTGTATAAGAGACAGGTACTTCATGTACGGATGACGGAAGAATATAATAATCTCCACCTACCCTGTCTGCCACCATCTGCTGTATGCTCTCACTCATGATGCCGACTGCTCCATTCATTTTATATTGATTTGTCAAACAATATACGTTCGGTCCTCCTGTCGGAATCATATCTTTTACATACTCTTTTGCTTCTTCCTGAGAAACACCTTCATTTCTTCCAAAATCTTCTGTCATAACATCAACTATCATTTCACCAAGTGGTAAAAATACCGGTGGCGATAACCGCTCCATATTTTCCATTGCCTGGGTATGTAATTTTTCTTTTGTCACCCCATAAACTTCCATTAATTCATTTGTAATCATCAACGAGCCTATTGAATCTCTATTTCCTGACACTTTCACATGATAAGTGATTGCCAGATCCTCTCTCTGCATATAAGGAACATTCTGCAAACGGGTCGTATTCTTTTCAAGATTCACAAGTCTTGGAAAGATTTCTTCCTTTACCACCTCATAATTCTTTATATCCTCAATCTGAACCTGAAAAGTTCTGTTTTCAATCGGCTCCATATTTTCAATATAAGTATCTGCAATACCGGATACGAGTTCATCCAGATTTCTTCCCTTCTGATACTGCTCGTACAATGGATTCAGATAAATATTAGGTGAAAGATTACTGTCCGGATTGCGAATACTCAATCCATCTAACACAACATCGTTGTTTTTCACTACCTGCTGAATACTAATCTCCGCCTCTTCAAACCGTTCCGGCAGATAATCCGTTACATTCTCTTTGATATACTCCATAAATTCGCTATAACTCTTCATTTCGTTTTACCTCTTTTCTTTCTGTCTGGACATGATGTCCAAACGCTCCTTTAATGTACTTGTGCCAAGTTGGATGTTCTTGTTTCTGTTGGTTCTCGTGACCGTGCATGGTAGATATGCCTTTCCTCACCTACCGCACAAAGTCCTCTCAGTATTCTCATATGGTCAAACGGCTTCATCCGGTTTGTTCCGGAATCATACTCATACGCAGCATGGGATTTCATTGCCGGTGAAGATAATACCGAATCTCCCAACTGACTTAAAATGGAACGCAGATAAATCACACTGTCCTGTTCCACTTTTGGTGCGATCAGATATTCCGTATCCGATACCGGTATGGCATAAAAATCACCATCCATATATTCTGACATCTGTTTTTGCATTTCCTCACTGTCAAGGCTCTCTGCATTCTGCTCCGAAGAAAAGCAGACCACTTCGCTTTCTTCTTCCGGCAGAGCATCTAATAGCACCTCTCTCGCCCGTTCCTCTGTCATTTCATACTCTTCCATAAATTCCGGCAGAAGATGTTCTAACAGCCATTCGCCCAAAGGAGTCACCGTCGGTTCATTTTCAAGTACCGGTGTCTCGCCTTTTTCATCCATATTTAACAAGGCATCCAGTTCCGCCAACCGTTCCATCTTCTCCTTCAGTTCTTCCTCCGCAGAAAACGGCTTTTGCACCTCCATCTTTGCCGTTTCCAACTGGTGTGTGACATTGTTAAGTTTTGTCTCTGCTTCTGAAAGTTTCCCAGCCATGCCATCTAAAACATTGTGAAGTCTTGTAATATTTCCAAACGCATCCGAACCAAGTTCAAAGTTGTGGCTTAGTTCTCCTTTCAGACTCATCACAAACTTGCGGTTAAAGGAATCAAAAGTGACTTTCATCTTCATGCCAGCATACTCACCGATCTCTACCATCTGCTGCAGGGAATCCATCTCCTGACACATGGCAAGAATGGCTGTTCCTGCTTCCTTTTTGTCGGTAAAGATACGGTTTCCCACTTTCATGGAAAAGTTGTCCTTATCCGCCGGAAGATTCTTTCGCACGGTTTCCATATCTGTCTGAAATCCCCGAATCCGCTCCTGCAGAACTTCGATCTGCTTCGGATAATTCTTTGCGATGTTATCCTCCAGCCGGTAGATCTGACTGGTATGGTTTGCTTTCATCAGTTTCAGCCTGGATACCTGAATATCTAAGTCCATCTTTTCCTTGATATAAGGATTTCCAGTAGCAAGTGCTTTGACCTCGGCATAAGTAAGTGCTGCTTCATCCACATCCTCACAGCTTCGTACCGGCGATTTACTTGTCATGATCTGGCTGATGAATTTCTGCTTGTTTTCAATCACCTGCCACGAATAACTGTCGAATGTGCCTTCTGTCACATAACGAAAAATAGACACGGTATCATTTCTGTTACCCTGTCTGAGAATACGTCCCTCCTGCTGTTCAATGTCTGACGGGCGCCATGGTACGTCCAAATGATGCAAGGCAACCAGACGGTCCTGCACATTGGTTCCGGCTCCCATCTTCTGCGTGGAACCAATCAAAAAACGAACCTGTCCGCTTCTTACTTTGCCAAACAGCTCCGTCTTTCTTAACTCCGTATTCGCTTCATGAATAAAGGCAATCTCTTCTTCCGGTACACCCCGGTTCATGAGCTTTCGCTTAATGTCATGATAGACATCATCAAACACCTCTGCTTCTAACATATCATTTCCATCACCTGCGATTGTTTTCCCGACTATCTTCGGCGTCGAAAGGTCACAAAAGATAAGCTGTGCAGATTTGTCTGCCTTTGTCCTGTCCCATATCTCATACGCCTTTTGCACAAGGGCGTTTACTTTGGAATGTTCTTCATCCGGCAGTAGCGGATTGATCAGTCTCTGATCCAGCGCCAGCTTCCTTCCATCATTTGTAATCTTTAACATGTTATCTTCATGCGGTTCCACTCTCCTGTCACGGACTGCCTCCGCCCGCTCCGCTAACAATGCAACCATCTCCTTTTGATGTTCGCTCGGCTGTAATACCACATTTTCATACTCTGCTTTCGGAATGGGTAGATTTAACATATCCGGTGTTTGAATATCCGCACACTCCTTAAACAGGGCGATTAACTCCGGCAGATTGTAAAACTTGGCAAATCTCGTCTTTGCACGGTATCCGGTTCCCTCCGGTGCAAGTTCGATCGCTGTCTGCGTCTCTCCAAAGGAAGATGCCCAGGAATCAAAATGCCCCAGTCCCATCCGCTGCAGCGTATCATACTGCAGGTAACGCATGTTGGTGTATAATTCCGTCATACTGTTGGAAATCGGGGTTCCCGTTGCAAAGGTAATGCCCTTTCCGCCGGTCAGTTCATCCAGATACTGACACTTGGCAAACATATCGGAAGATTTCTGTGCTTCCGACTGGGCAATACCGGCTACATTACGCATTTTTGTATGTAAGAAAAGATTTTTGTAATAATGGCTTTCATCCACAAAAAGCCTGTCCACTCCTAACTGTTCAAAGGTCACAACATCATCTTTTCTGGAAGTATCATTGAGTTTGTCCAATCGTGTCTGAAGGGTTTTCCTCATTTTCTCCATCTGCTTAATGGTATAGCGTTCTCCCTGCTCCGCTTTGATTTCTTCAATCGACTGCGTGATCTCAGCAATCTGTCGCTCAATAATGGCAGTCTGCCGTTCGGCAGATAGCGGTATCTTTTCAAACTGACTATGCCCGATAATAACCGCATCATAATCGCCGGTAGCAATCCGTGAGCAGAACTTTTTACGATTTGCCGGCTGAAAATCTTTCTTGGTAGCCGCTAAAATATTGGCTCCCGGATACAATCGTAAAAAGTCACTGGCCCACTGCTCCGTCAGATGGTTTGGTACGACAAACAAACTTTTCTGACATAACCCCAGACGCTTGCTTTCCATTGCAGCCGCAACCATTTCAAATGTTTTTCCGGCACCGACACAGTGTGCAAGCAGTGTATTATTTCCATACAAAACATGAGCCACGGCATTTTTTTGATAATCCTTTAACTCAATATCCGGTGTCATGCCCGGAAACTTCAAATGAGAACCGTCATACTCTCGTGGTCTGGTGGAATTAAACAATACATTGTATTTACTTACAAGTTCATTACGCCTGTCCATGTCACGAAATACCCAGTCCCGGAAGGCTTCCCTCATGGCATCCTGCTTCTGTGCAGCAATCGTTGTCTCCTTTTTATTGAGAACCCGTTTCTCTTTGCCATCCTCGATCACTGTGTCATACACACGGCTATCCTTCAGATTCAGGGAGTCTTCCAAAATCTGATACGCATTTCTCCGGCTGGTTCCATATGTCATGTTTACAAGTGCGTTTCCAAAGTCCGCATTTTTCCCTTTCACATTCCACTGCCCAGTCACATCGGAATACTGGATCTTTATCACATCACGATTTAATAAATGCTCCGGTGTCTCAAACACTTCTCTCATAAAGTCCTCGATAAATCTCGGTTCAATCCATGTTGCTCCAATCCGGACTTCAATCTCACTGGCATCCAGTTCTCTTGGCTGTACCCGTTTCAAGGCTTCCACATTGACCGCATACATGGGTTCATTCTTCGCAAAAGTTTCAGCTACTTCCAATTTGTTTCGCACATTTCCGCTTAAATAAGCATCCGCCGTTTCCCATTCCTCACTAAATGGATTTTTGAAGATAATGCCGGTCAACTCATCGATCAGCGTATCTTCGTCTTTTCCACTCAGTTCCGACATATATTCAAAATCAATCGCTGCTTTTTCTGCCAATGAAACCGCCAATGCTTCACTTGCCGTATCCACACTGGTCACAACTTCTGCTTTCTTTATGGTGCGCTTCGTAAACATATCCGCTTTTCCAAGAAAGTTGCCTTCCTCGTCCTGTTTCTCCAGCGAACAGAGCAGACAATAGCTGTTGTCCTGATGAAACGCCCGCTTATTGGTTTTTGAAAAAATCCTTCCATAATCTTTTGCAAAGGAATCATACAGATCATTTAACTGTTTCTGCCGGGAATGAATCTGCTCATCCGGATAATCTTCTAACTGTAATCGGATCAACTCCTGCGTGCAGTCCCTTATGGCAACCATGCCCTGGATCCTCTCAAGCATTCCCTCAGAGGCTTCCACCGGACGCATCAAAGAGTTTTCCCGATAATACAACCGATCATCAATCAGAGCATAGCTAAAGTTCTTTACTTCCGGCACGGCAGGGATAACCTCTGCTATCAACTCCTCATTCAGTTCTTCCAGTTCAATTTCTTCATAAGAACCCTCGATAAAAGACAGACTCTTTTGTAACTGCTCCTCGAAAGGAAGTGAATCATCCGGCACACAGGTACTCTCCATTCCATACGGTCCACTGACCATTTCCATCGAACCAACAACCATCTCCGGATGTTCCACAAAGTAGCTGTTCATTGCTATGCCATTCTCATCCTGTGAAAGATGCACCCAGTCCGGTTCTATGTCTACGATACGGTCACGCTTCTGTAAGAAAAGAATATCCGATGTCACTTCTGTTCCGGCATTGGCTTTGAATGCGGTATTGGGAAGTCTGACCGCCCCCAATAATTCAGCTCTCTGTGCAATGTACTTTCGCACCTTTGGATTTTCCTTATCCATCGTTCCCTTACTGGTGATAAATGCAATCACACCGCCCGGACGCACCTGATCTAACGTTTTTCCAAAGAAGTAATCATGGATTAGGAAATTGAATTTATCGTATTTCTTATCTGCCACCTTGTACTGACCAAATGGAACATTGCCAACAGCAGCATCAAAAAAATCATTCGGAAATGTCGTTTTCTCATATCCATCCACGGTAATGTTGGCTTTCGGATATAGCAGTCTTGCAATTCTTCCTGTCAGACTATCCAATTCAACACCGTACAGATGACTCTCCCGCATCGTCTCCGGCAGCATACCAAAGAAGTTGCCGATTCCCATCGAAGGCTCTAAAAGATTTCCTTTTGTAAATCCCATTCTTTGCAATGTCCGGTAAATCTCCTGAATAATCACAGGACTGGTGTAATGAGCATTTAAGGTACTTTCTCTTGCAGAAATATACTCTTCCTCTGACAACAGGGTTTTCAGTTCAGCATACTCCTTTGCCCAGGCACTCTTGGTTTCATCAAAAGCATCCGCAAGACCGCCCCAGCCGACATACTTTGATAAGACCTCCTGCTCCTCATTGGTTGCCAGTCTTTTCTCCGATTCAATCGTTTCCAATGTACGAATGGCTTCCACATTTCGTTGAAACTTTTCTTTTGTTGTTCCAACACCTAATTCTATGTCGGAGATTACATAGTTTTCTGCTGAAATGTCCTCTGACGCATTATTTTCCGAAAGGATTTCCGGTTCGTCAATTACTTCATCCAGTTCTTCCTTTGCCTGCTGCAGTGCCTTCTCTTTCTGTTCCTGTTTATACTGGATATACTTTTCTTTCGCTGCTGGTGTAAGATAACGATCTTCCTTTATCAGTTTTCCAATTCGTTTTGCTACTACCTGCCATGATAAAAGAACTTCTGCATCCGGCGTAAAGATAGATCCCTTACTTAATTTGATTCCTTTGGCATCATAATCTTTATAACTATGGTCGGAACCAGCCAGTGCATGACTGGTACCTCCGGTTCCATACTCGTTTTTTAGGAAATCAGCAGCTTCTTTTAAGGTATGCTCTTGATGATAGAAGTCATAAATCCGAAAACTTCCATGCTCAAAACCGGAACCTCTCGTAAGGGTGTGGTCAATCTCATCCGCTGTGATAAAATCTTCAACAGCCACTTTTACTTCTTCCGGCAACGGATAAGAAACCTTTTCTTTTAAAAGATCTGCAAGGTCATCCCGCAGCTCCTTTGGATCTTTGATCAGACGAAAACGGTACTGTATTTCTCCGGCATCTACCTGTTGCAGTGTCTGGTCCATCTGCTCTACAATCCTTTGAACATCCTCCCCATTGGACAACATATCCGTAATGCGTTCATGCTGTAACGGATAATCATATCCATCGAACCCCAGTTTCTCTGGAAACGCTCCAACAGAGTCCCGGTAATAAAAGAAAAGCATATCGGCAAACTCTTTTCTTACAAACTGTTCAGCCAGATATGCTTCGTTGCTGTCAACGTAACTACCCGCTTCAATTTGTCCACGAATCACGGACTCTACCGCACTCCACGAAAGATGTACCTCCGTGTGCTCCAAAGCAGAAGTACCGTGTGCTGCATACATTCCACCCTTATTAAACCAAACCGAAATCTGTTCCCCTCCAAATTGAAATCCTTTGCCGGTCTCTCCGTATTCTTTCTGAAGAAAAGCCGTCATTTCTTCCGGTGTTTTTCCGGTCTGATACTTATGATAAATTCGCTTCCGGCTATTCTTCTTTCCACCGCCGGTACGAAGAATCTCCTCAATCTGCCCTGCAGTTATCGTGCCGAAAAGGAATCTGTCCGATGGCATTTCTGCCTGTGCCATCGCAATATTTCCCACCTGCTCCGACATAAGAGAAAATAAATCCATCTGTCGATAGGGACTGTCTGCAGGTGGTTCATACTGCTCTAACTCTGCTACTGATAAACCAGTTCCTTCAGAACGATCTCCTCCGCCTGCTGATAGATCCGGTTCATCTCTTTCGTCCACTGCAGCGGATCGTTCTGTTTCAGTTCCTCCGTCACGGTCTGGTTCTTCGACAACTGCTGTGTCAACACCTCGAACCTCTCCTCTGCCTGTTCCTGTATCTCCAGGCAGTGTGTCAGCAGTTCTCCGCTCAGAAGAAGTCCCGTGTAAATCCCCCTCCTGTGGTTTTTCAGATAATTCTTCCGCAACACTCCGTATTTCGTCAGCAACGTTCCTTCCTGCTCCGAAGGTATCAGATTCGGAATCCGATAGTCTCCGTTCCTTTCGTATGTCAGATTCATGCCCTGCCACCGCCCTTTCTGTATGATTATGATTTCCTGTATATGTTCTATTTTGCAATAATGCCCTGTCATACCTTGCAATCGTTCTGCCAATCCGGATCAGCACCGGTTCACATAACTCCGAAGTGGTACTGCCAAGCACCGATAATGTTCTGAGTGTATTAAACTCATGGATGTAATCAAAGGTCAAATCATCAGCAAACTCTGTCATATCACATCCACATCGCTTCAAGATGGTATAGCTTACACTTTGCACCAGCATTTCCCGAACCCGGACAGCAACTGCATCGCCATCCAGATCTTCCAGAAAACTGTTTGCCGCTTCATCGATCACCTCATCGACCGCTTCCTCATAAAAATCTTCCGCTATTCTTTCAGCAATCTCATAAATACGGTTTTCAAAGGGAAGGGAATCATTGGTACTGCCATAAATGTGCTCCAGTTCAGCAAGGACCACTTCTTTATGCTCTTCCCGCAAATGCCATATAAACGGATCTTTGCCAATCCGTCTTGCCTTATGAACATCGGACACATCAAAGACATATCGAAGTTTTGGTCTTTCACTTTCCCCATCAATAAGGGCAATTCCTTTTGCTCCACGGTTTATCCAGCAAAACATCCTCTCATTCCACATTTCAAGCGAGGCACAGGCGGTTGCGTCCGGTCGCTGTGCATAGATGAGTAGCTGGTCCTCAAAGGGATACTTATATAACCTTGACGCAACATCAAGGTATCGAATCCACTGCTCTCTGCCACGACAGACTTTCTTTGCGGTCTCTCGTGCTAATACAGAGATTTTTACATATTTCGTCATTTCTTTTTCCTCCTGCACCTGCTTTGGTTTGGACATAATGTCCAAACGCTGCTGTTACTGATCCCGGCTTTCTGCAATGGCAGTTATGTAACCCATCAGCCTTTTTTCACTGTCTGTATTCCTTTCAATATCAATCCTCATCTTCTCATCGTTTCTTTCTTCGTTTTTTTCTGCTTCCATTTGTCTGTACCTCCAATTCCTTTCACTGATTTCTTGTTTCATAGACATAGGGCTTGTGAAATATGAGTTTTATACTCCTTCTCACAAGCTGAACCAATGTCATGCCGTTTTTATGGTAAAATCCACAAAGTCCGATGATACCGATCACCGGCATACACAATGTAATAGCTGTATTGATCCCTGCACCAAAGTAAAAATGCAGAAGCAGGATTCCTCCCACTCCTGTTAGCAGTGCACTTGCTCCGAATACACACTCCCTGAAAGACAATCCCTTGAAGAAATCATCCTTAAAGGCAGCCACATCCGGATTGATTGTTTTAGTCATTGATTACCTCCATTTCTATAGATTAAATGCTTTCTGCATGACACTGTCCGACATTTTTACCGAAGATGAAATGACACCCATTTTCAAGCAATACTCCAACAGCCGTATGATTGCATTATTCGTGTCGATTGCAACGGTATTGATAAAACTGGCACTGATAACAATCACTACCGCAATGAGCAACGCAGAAAACACATATCCGAAAAAGGTGCGTATATAAGAATAACCCACATTTGCCGTCTGACCTCCTGCTGCAAGAGTAGACAATGCCCTGTCTCTTATACACATCTCCGAGCCCACGAGACATGCGCAGATCTC
>ERZ1027256.939-NODE-939-length-9412-cov-4.105589_pt1 | contig 9412 bp, 7 predicted proteins | sample MGYA00519242_ERZ1027256 | MGnify/ENA primary metagenome ERZ1027256 (study PRJEB26926, sample SAMN06164394) | human gut metagenome | biome: ENVO:00009003; feature: ENVO:2100002; material: ENVO:00002003 | host: Homo sapiens | place: USA | collected 2012 ...
CCCGTAGCCAGTGATAGGATCATTGTCAGTGCCAATAGTAAAGTGATAAGTTTCTTTTTGCTCATCACTGCACCTCCTTGGGCCACAAATACGCTGTATGCAGAACGAGTTCAGTCTGCATGGTGCCAATCTGTTTGCCATCACGATAAGCCGTAATTGTGACCGTGCAATCCACGTTGCCAAACTCCGGCGCTTCCAGCAACGTCAATGTCGAGATGGATTTTCCAGCGGCAAGCTCAAAAGCGTCGGCAATCAGTGTATTGTCCTTGTTGCGGCGAATCTCGATTTTGTAGGTATCGTTCTTGCTATTGTTCGTGAACTCAGCCTTCACGTCGGTTTCCCCGACAAGCGCGTAAAGATGAGCAGGAGCAGTAAGAGCAATCTGATTGTCTGCGACGATGGCATTGAGCTGCTTCTGGGCTTCGCGCAGTCCGGAAACGTCGTAAAAAATGACTTCCGTTTCCTTGTGCTGCTTTGCTCTTTCTGTAATTCTGACTTTGATGGTGTCGATGACGGCGAGCGTACTGTCACGGTCATAAATGACCTTGACTGCATCATCTACTCTGGCAACGACCACTTCCGGCATCTGCGTTCCGTTATTGCAGTACACGGCTTTCGTGCCGCCGCCCCAGACAAGCAATCTGCCCTTGACGGTCACATTGTCCAGCACAATTTTACCATCCGCCGCGCCGCAGCCGATGATGAGGTCGCCATCCACGGTCATATCCTTCTTCTCTTCCCCTCCGATATCCAACACGATATTGCCGGAGTCCATCATCAGGATACGGTTACCAAGATCAATTGCAGACTGCATATTGTGTGTGATCATCAGACAGGTAAGCTGATGTTCTTCTACGATCCGTCTGGTAAGATTCAGAACTTTTTCTGCTGTGCCAGGATCAAGTGCTGCTGTATGTTCATCCAGAATCAGAAAGTCAATCGGTGTCATCGTAGACATCAGAAGCGACATTGCCTGTCTTTGCCCGCCGGATAAAGAACCGACTTTTACATGGAGCTTATCTTCCAGCCCCAGATTCAGCTGACGCAATTGTTCCTGATAGAACGGGATTCTGCTCTTATTTGTTCCCATGCTCAGACCAAAGAATTTTCCTTTGTGATCTGCCATGGACATATTTTCCAGAATGGTCATCTGTGGACACGTTCCTTTGGAAGGATCCTGAAATACGCGACCGATCTGTCGGCTTCTGACAAAATCCTTTTTGCCGGCATAATCTTTACCATCTATTAAGATCTGTCCGTGGTCAATATCAATACTGCCACAGATAATATTCAACATAGAAGTCTTACCCGAACCGTTACTGCCGACAACAGAAACAAACTCTCCGTCCTTCACTGTCAGATTGAAGTCATCAAAAAGGCAGATCTCATTGACAGAACCCGGATTAAAAAATTTATGGATATGCTGCAGCTCTAACATGTACTCTTCACCTTCTTCTTTCTCTCTGTTCCCACAACAAGGATCAATAAGAACAGGATCGCTGTGATCAGTTTCAGATCTGTAGACTGCATACCCATACGGATCGCAACCGCAACGCAGGCTTTATAGATCAATGAGCCAATGACAACACTGGATGTCACACGCAGGAAAGTTACCTTTTTAAAGACGGTTGTTCCGATGATAACAGAAGCAAGACCGATCACGACCGTACCTGTTCCCATTGTCACATCAAAGTAGCGCTGCTGCTGTGCAAACATACAGCCGCTGAGTGCTGCAAAGCCGTCGCCCAGCGCCAGACCCAGTATCTTGATCCATCCTTTATCCACACCAAGGCTTGTTACGATCGTCTCATTATCGCCGACCGCGCGCAGCATAAAACCGGATTTGGTACTTAAATACCAGTCGAGAATGTATTTCACGATCATTGTGATCACGAATGCCACAATAACTGTTTTAAACTGGGAAAGACTTTCCGGGATAATGGCATTGACCAGTTTGTTATCGAAAATATTTTCCATATTGTAGATTGGCAGATTTGCCTTTCCGGCAATACGGAGATTAACAGTATAAAGCGCCGTCATCATGATAATACCGGATAACAGATCACGCACACGGAGCTTGACATGGATCAGTCCTGTCAACATACCTGCAACCGCACCGGCTGCAAAAGAAATTGGCAATGTCAGAAACGGATTCCATCCCTTTGTAATCAACATAGCAGTAATAGCAGCTCCCAATGGGAAGCTGCCATCTACTGTCATATCCGGAAAATCCAAAATTTTGTAGGTGATATAAAGTCCGAGCGCCATGATCGCATAGATCAGACCCTGCTCGAAAACACTCAGTACTAAACTCATTTCTTACCTCTTACTCTACTGTAATTTCATCAAATGTCTGATATGCTTTTCCCATCATATCATCACTGATCGTCAGATTCACATCTGCTGCTGCCTTTGTATTGATGTAAAGGCTAGGCTCGCTGATGACTTCAAAGTTCATTTCGGAAGCCTTTGCTTCTCCCTTTAATACCTTTGCAGCCATTGCACCTGTCTGTTTGCCAAGCTCTACATACTCAAGACCCATGGAAGCAACACAGCCTGCTTTTACCTGTTCTACTTCAGAACCGAATACCGGGATACCTGCATCCTTTGCTGCTGCAAGCTCTGTCTGCAGAGCAGATACAACTGTATTATCCGTCAAATTGGTAATACAGTCAACCTTTCCTGCTAAATCTTTTGCTGCCATTTCTACGTCTGCAACTACATTGATGCCGGTTTCTACAATTTCAAATCCGTAATCCGGAGCTGCTTCTTTGTAGCTTGCGATCGTGCTGACTGAGTTTGTTTCACTTGTTGTATAAATAATACCGATCGTTTTTGCATCCGGTAACATTTCACGGATCATTTCAAGCTGTGCATTGATCGCAAGTGCATCGGATGTACCTGTGATATTGCCAGCCGGTGTACCGTCTTCCTTTGCAAGACCTGCTTCTACCGGATCGGAAACTGCTGTATAGATAACCGGAATATCTGTATTCATGCAGGAGTTGTATGCTGCCATTGCAGATGGTGTTGCGATACCACAGATCATATCAACGCCCTGTGATACATAATTTTCTGCGATCGTACTTGCTGTGCCTGTATCAGCCTGTGCATTGTCATAAATGACTGTCAGGTTTTCGCCTTCCACGATGCCTGCATCTGCAAGTCCCTGTAAGAAGCCTTCTCTGCAGTTATCCAGAGAACCATGCTCAGCAAACTGTGAAATACCGATCGTATACTGTTTGCCGTCTGTTGCTGCATCAGTGGCATCTGTTGCTTCTGCTGTGTCTGTTGCCTCTGTTGCATCCGTTGCATCCGTTGCCTCTGTTTCATTCGCAGTTGTATCTGCTGCGTCATTTGTGCTGCCGCATGCCATTAAGGAACATGCCATTACTGCTGCCATCATCATTGCTACTACTTTCTTTTTCATAATTGTTTCCTCCTAGAAATATATTTTGTTAGTTTGTTGATTTACTGATTTCGTTACCTCTGCAGACTCGAAAATCCTGCCAGCTCTGCTGTCAATCGCGCTTCGCGCTTTTGATTTTCTCTTCGGGAACCCCTCGTATGATAATTGCTTCGCAATACTCGGGGCTGTATCCTGCATCATAGATGCAGGACATATTACGCTCGGGCGAAACCAAATGCCAGCTTCGCTGTCGCTTGGTTTCTTTCCTCGCTACAAAGAAGGAGCCGGAATGAAATGCATTCCGGCTCCTGTAGGTCGCTCTTATTCGTCATACTATGTATTTTATTCGTAGATCTGGAACATGTTCAGCTCGCCTGTCAGCTCATCTGCTACCTTGTAAAGTCTGCCTGTTGCATCCTTGATCTCACTGATCGTTGCTGCAAGCTCTTCTGCAGAAGCTGCTGTTTCCTGTGTTGCTGCTGCATTCTCTTCTGCAATAGCGGAAAGGCTTTCTACAGAACTCATAACCTGACCTCTTGCATGCGCCAGCTTTTCCGTATTGGAAGCAATACTTTCGATGCCATCGATCGTTACCTGTAAGCCACCGCTTACTTTATCAAATACGCGTTTGGTTGTTTCCACCTTATCTGCCTGCAGTCCGATGATCGCATCTACTGTGTTCATCGTCTTTACTGCCTGCTCGGATTCCTCTAACAGATTCTTGATGATACCCTCAATTGTCTTGGCAGATTCATTGGACTGTTCTGCCAGATTCTTGATCTGTTCTGCAACAACGGCAAATCCGCGTCCGCTTTCACCGGCTCTTGCCGCTTCGATGGAAGCATTCAGTGCAAGAAGGTTTGTTTCGTTGGCGATAGAAGCGATCAGTTCTGTTGCCTTATGGATTTCCTGTGCGGATTCATTGGTTGTATTTGTCTGCTGGTAGATCACTGCGATCTGTGCTTTTACTTTTTCGGAAATGCTCCCCAGATCCTGTACGCTCTCAGCACCTGCCTGACCGGCTTTCTTCATCGTGTCTGCATTGTTCATCAGATTCTGTACTGCTGCATTTGTCTGTTCAATGCCCTCTCCGATCTGCATAACTGCTTCGGATACGGACTGGGTCTCTGTTGCCTGTGCTGTTGCACCGTTTGCCATATCTGACATAGATCTTGCAACATCATCGGATGCATTCCTTGTCTGGTCTGTCATCTTATCCAGCTTTTCGGAAGCTGCCACGATCACATCGGAAGTACTACCGACCTTTGCGATCACCTTTGCCAGTGATTTGATCACCGCATTGGTATGGCGTGCCAGTGTTCCTGTCTCATCCTTGCGGGCTGTATCCTTTGGCTGCGCCGTAACGGTCAGATTGCCTTCCGCTGCGGAATCCAGCACCTTGATCGTACGGTTCAGGGAATTGACAAAGCCCCATAACGTCAGACGGATTGAAATCGTAACAAGCACGATGAGTATGATCGTCAGCATGGCAAAATACTTTACCAGTGTCTGTATTTCCTGATCTGCAATCTTTCCCTTCAGAGAAAGTGCCCCGACTATCATTGCAGCTGCCATTGCCACAACAACCGGTACGATCGCCACGATCAGCATTTTCACCTTTAACGTAAAAAATCTCTTCTTTGCTTTCTGCTTAACTTCTGCCTTGTTTCCCATCGATAACACTCCTTATAAACCACTTTCGTCAAATTGTATATGGAATCCCCCGTATATTATGTTTTATTGTAACATATTTACCCTGAAAAGCAAAGGACATTTTGGTATTTTCGTCATTCTTTCCTATCCCCGGATGTCACGATCCGGTTTCTTCCTTCCGCCTTTCCGCGGTACAGAAGATCATCGGCTTCTTTCACGATCTCATCCAGTGACCGCTCTCCTGTAACATCCGTCAGGCCAAATGTCAGGGATACGGAAAATGTCTCTCCTTCATAGGCAAATGCCGTTTCCCTTATTTCATCTGCGATCTGTTCCAGTTTTTCTTGCGCCTGTGCGAGCGGCAGTTCAAATACAAGCAGAAATTCCTCGCCGCCCCATCGCGATACCAGTCCTTTTTCTTCCATGTTTTTCTTAAAGATATTGGATATGCTTTTCAGTACCATATCACCACATTCATGCCCATAGGTATCATTGATCCGCTTGAAAAAGTCGATATCACCGATCGTAACAGACAGAGACTGTTGTCTGTTTTCCCTGCACTGCTCGATCATCTTCTGCAGATTACTTCTGCAGGCACGTCTGTTCAAAAGTCCCGTCAGCGGATCCGTCGTGATCATATCCTTCAAAGAACAACTGACGGTTGCTGCATAACTTCCCATAGCACCGATCTCATCCTTCCGGCGCAGAACGGAAATCGGCATTTTAGTGGAGAAATCACTGTTTGCCAGATGCCCAAGGTAGTCCATGATCGATTTCAGTGCCTCTACCAGCTTCTGGCTGGCAGCAATACAGCACAAAAGTGCCGCGATCGTCACAAGCACACAGATTGCCACAGAATTGATCACATTATTTCTGACGAATGCCATAACACTTGCACGTGTTTTACTCGCAAACGCCATTCCCACAACTGATCCGTCTTTATTATAGATCGGTACATAATATCCAAAATAGGATTTTCCGCCGATCTTGATCTTCTCAGAGAAATAGTCCTTGCCGTTTTCCAGCACCCAGTGGCTGACCTGCCCGTCCGCACTCGTTCCGCTCATCCGTTTTCCCTTTTCATCCGTGAGCGTTGTCAGGATACGCTTATCACCGTAAAAAAGCGTGATATCCATTCCATATGATTCCTTCAGGGAATCCACGATGGAATAGTCACCGGTGAGCATAACATCTCCTTTATATATCATTCCATCTTTCTCATACATCTCGCCCGGTGCGATCAGGGAATACGTATTGTAGACCGAACGTGCTGCCACCTTTAATGACTGGCTCACCTGCTCCGTTGTCACCTGCACAAGCGTCCTTGTTGAGATGAATGTCAGCACCAGTCCCAGAACAAGTACCGGTACAAGCGAAAATTTCAGTAACGTGTGCTTCAGACTTGTTTTTTTCGTATTATCCATATGTATCCCCCCTATTTACCTTTTGTTCTCCTGCTCAATCTCCAGAACAAGTTCTTCTAAATACATCCATCTGTCCATTTTTTCGGTAAGCAGCTGTCGTTTTTCGGTCAGCTGCCTGTCCAGCTCTGCCAGACGGATAAAATCTCTGGCAGCCTTTGTATATTCATCTTCCAGCGCAGCAATTTCTTCTTCCAGCTCTGCGATCGAATCCTCGATCGTCTCATATTCCCTCTGTTCTTTATAAGAAAGCTTCTTCCGGTGCTGGCGCGCCTCCTGCTCTTTATTCTCTTTTTCTTCCTTCTCCGGTCGCTGACGCTGCGTCTTTCCCTGCTCTGTTTTCCGCTCCTCCATGCGGAGCTGGTAATCCGTATAACCACCCTCATACTGCGCAACCCTGCCTGCCTCCTCAAATGCAAAGATGCGCCGCACGGTACGATCCAGAAAATAACGGTCATGGGAAACAACCGCTACGATCCCGTCAAAGCTGTCCAGATAATCTTCTAAGATCGTCAGTGTACGGATATCCAGATCATTGGTCGGCTCATCCAGCAAAAGAACATTCGGGGCTTCCATCAGCACACGCAGCAGATTCAGCCGCCGCTTCTGTCCACCGGAAAGCTTTCCGATCCTGCTGTACTGCAGCTCTGCGTCAAACAGGAACCGTTCACACATTTTCGCCGCCGACACTTCTCCATCCTTTGTTTTGATAAATTCCGCCGTATCCCTGACATAATCAATGACACGCTTTTCCGGATCCATATATGCCAGCCCTTTTTCTTTTTCCTGACTGATTTCCTGCGCATAGTAACCGATCTTGATCGTCTGTCCGATCTCAATGCTGCCACTGTCAGGATATACTGCAGCATTTCCGGTCAGCTGCCCTGCTGCTGTCGCGATCATTTTCATGAGGGTTGTCTTACCGCAACCATTTTTCCCGACAAAGCCGACGCGGTCGCCACGCAGAAACAGATAAGTAAAATCACGCAGAAGGACATGCTCTCCATACGCCTTTGATAAATTCTGAAGCTCTACCGTCGTTTTGCCCATACGGGTGCTGACACTGCTCATCTCTACAGTTCCGGTCTCTTCCTTCAGCTTGCTGACCTTCAGATCCTCGAAACGCTCCAGCCTCGCCTTCTGCTTCGTGCTCCGCGCCCTTGCCCCGCGCATGACCCACGCCAGTTCGTTACGCAAAATACTGCGGCGTTTTCTGTCCGCCGCCTGATCGATCTCCTCGCGCTGCGCCTTCCGCTCCAGAAAGCCCGCATAATTTGTATCATAGGAATACAATGCGCCTCTGTCGATCTCTATAATCCTGTTCGCAATGCTGTCCAGGAAATAACGGTCATGTGTGACCATTACAAGTGTACCTTTGTAGCTTTTCAGGAAATTTTCCAGCCACTGTGCCATTTCCGCATCCAGATGGTTGGTCGGCTCATCCAGAAGCAGGATGTCCGATTTATGCAGCAGCACATTGACAAGTGCCACACGTTTCCTCTGTCCGCCGGAAAGCTCTGCCACCGGCGTATCATATGCGGTAACAGAAAGCTCCGTCAGCATGGTTTTTGCCTGCGCGGCCAGCGCCTGCTGCTCCTGCGTGCTCTGCCTAGTATGCGACCGCAGCGCCGCCTGCAGCACCGTATCCTGCGGTTCAAATTCAGGCTGCTGGGAAAGAAGCTGTACTGTCCTGTTTTTTGCCAGGATCACCTCGCCCGCATCCGGCTCTTCCAGTCCGCCGAGGATCCGCAAAAGAGTGGATTTCCCGGTTCCGTTAATACCGATGATCCCGACTTTTTCCCCTTCCTGCAGATAAAAGGAAGCATCCGAAAACAGCAGTCTTCCCGTATATGATTTTGTAATATGATCCAGTGTTACGATATTCAATGTACTCCTCCGTATCTGCCTATCTGTATACTTAAATTACCCTTTTTCGTTTCATGGACAAGTCCCTGATACACAAATCTGCCATATCCGCGAACAGAAACAATGCTTCCCTCTTTGCAGATCCCACTGTTGTTTTCCATGCATCTGCCATCCACATACACCTTTTTCTCCCGGAACAGCAGCAGACTCTGGCTGCGGGAAAGATGGTACAGCTTCGCCACGATCCCGTCGAGTCTGAGGGAACTCACGATGAGCGTCTCTTCCGTTACCTGCGGCTTACTTTGCTCCGGTATTTCATCCAATATCCTGCATCTGACAACCGTATGCCTGATCTTTGTCAGATTTTCCACAATATAACCGCTTACCTTTGCCAGACAGAACAGATATGCTTTTCCGTCGCCGAGCCGGATGTCGCCAAGTGTACTTCTGTCAATTCCAAGGTGCATCAGTGCCCCAAGGAAATCCCTGTGTCCCAGATCTTCCGCAAATTTTTTCAGTGCCGGTGCGATCTCCACACACACGATTGGAAACGGTTCTTCATAGCCCAGACTTTCCTCACTGCCAAAACGGATCACACACCTCTCACAGCCTTCACTGCCGCCTGATATGGTATATTCCATGCCCGGTCTTTGCGCCAGAAACTGATAAAACAGATCCTGCTCTGCCAGCGTCAGAAATCCGGTAAATGTATAATGGTTATTCCGATAAGACTGCTCGCTTAAATCCAGCAGTCTTTTCTGCATAAAAATATCTTCGTCTGTCATATTGTCCTCACGCCTGCTTATATATACTATCGTACTACAATCACGTACCTCTTGCAATCCCCGCAAAATCGTGCTAGAATACGCTCGTTGCGATTCCAGAAACCAAGGTCTATGGGAAAAATACCGAGTGTTCGAGACCTTCCACTCGTAAAACAAAACTAAAGGAGATATCTTTATGAAAAAAATCAATTTTCTGACACAGGCCGCCATGATCGCGGCACTTTATGTCGTCCTGACGCTTGCCATCAACGCATTCGGTCTTGCCAGCGGTGCTATTC